>ERZ1066123.99-NODE-99-length-73301-cov-15.503782_pt1 | contig 73301 bp, 79 predicted proteins | sample MGYA00382770_ERZ1066123 | MGnify/ENA primary metagenome ERZ1066123 (study PRJEB33369, sample SAMEA5778353) | biofilm metagenome | biome: Industrial cooling water; feature: Water cooling tower basin; material: Biofilm | place: United Arab Emirates | collected...
CCATGGTGATGACCGACGACGAGAAGAAGATGACCGCCTATCACGAGGCCGGCCATGCGCTCGTCAGCCTCAACGAGGCGGCCAGCGACCCGATCCACAAGGCGACGATCATCCCGCGCGGCCGTGCGCTGGGCATGGTCATGCGCCTGCCCGAGCGGGACAACTACTCCTACCACCGCGACAAGATGCACGCCGACCTGGCCGTGGCCATGGGCGGGCGCGTGGCGGAGGAGATCATCTTCGGCCACGACAAGGTCAGCTCGGGTGCCAGTTCCGACATCCAGTATGCCACCCGCCTGGCGCGCAACATGGTCACCAAGTGGGGAATGTCGGACAAGCTCGGACCGCTTCAGTACGAGGAGCAGAACGAGGGCTACCTCGGCATGGGCCAGTCGATGCGGACGATGGGTTCGGACGAGACCAACAAGCTGATCGACACCGAGATCAAGGGCCTGGTCGAAGGTGCGCACAAGCGCGCGACCGAGATCCTGACGACGCAGGAGGACAAGCTCCACCTGCTCGCGCAGGCGCTGCTCGAATACGAGACGCTGACCGGCGACGAGATCAGGCAGCTGCTCGACAGCGGCAAGGTCGACCGGCCGAGCGAGCCGCTGACGCCGGTGGTGCGCCCGGTCGGCGGGTCGTCGATCCCCCGGGCGGGGCGCAAGTTCGGCGGCGAATCCCCGCAAGGGGCCTGACCGCAGCCGGGCTGTGCCGTCAGCCGGCGGCGAGTTTGCGTTCGATCCCCTGCGCCAGCGCGGCGATGCAGCGCGCCCCGGGTGACGACCGGGCGAAGGCACCCACCGGTGCCTGGCGCACCGCGCATTGTTCGACCGCGCTCGACCAGGGGATGACCGGCCAGTCCGGATTGGCGTCCATCGCCGCGCGGTGAAGGGCGCGGCGGCGGTCCACCATCGACAGCACCGGCAGCATCGGCGGGTGGCCCTTGCCGGTCTCGCGCACGGCATCCGCCACCAGGTCGAAGGCGCGGGCGGACAGGGGCGAGGGAGGCACCGGCACGATCACCAGATCGGCGGCCCGCAGCACCTGCGCGCTCACTTCGTTGAGCACCGGCGGGCAGTCGAGCACGATCCGCGCATAAGTCTGCCCCAGCTCCTGGGCGAGTTTCGCCAGCCGGCGCTTCTTGCCCAGGCGGACCAGCTGGCGGTCGAGTTCCCACAGGCTGGCGTCGGCCGGCAGCACGTCGAGCTGCGCGAACCGGGTCGGCTGGATCAGGCTCACCGGGTCGCGTTCGCGCGCGAACACCCCGCCGGCGCGCTTCTTCCCGGCGGTGTCCACCCCGGTCAGGAACGCCGCGCCGCCAGCTGCGTCGAGATCCCACAGCAGCGTGCGGTGCCCGCCCAGCGCCGCCGCGCACCAGGCCAGGTTCGCCGCCAGCGTCGTCTTCCCGACCCCGCCCTTGACGCTGTAGACCGCGATCACCGCCATGGTCTCACACCCCTCCGATGATGAGCAGGAACTGGAGGAACAGCGCCAGCACCACCCAGATGAACAGGAACAGGGCAGCCAGCCGCCACAGGGCCGAGAAGCGGGACAGCCCGTAGGCTCCGCGCAGCTGCCAGTAGAGGTGGACCGGCGGGATCAGCAGCAGCAGGGCGAACACGCTGCTGCCGAGCAGGCCCGCCATTCCCACCAGCGAGAGCGCGATGAACAGCAGCGACATGAACGACAGCGAATAGGTGACAAAGATCGCGTGGTCATAGGCCCGGAACCGGCGTCGCCACGCGAACAGCAGCCACACGAACGGGATCGACAGGGGGATCAGCGCCCAGCTGAACTTGTAGGAGTTCGCCTGCAACTTGTAGAGCATGAGGCCGGGGTTCTCGCGCCATTTCGACACGATGCCGTCGATCACCGGAATTCCTGTTTCGGTAAAGGTCAGCGAATGCCCGCGCTCGGCATCGAGGATCAAGGTGCGGGCCTGATCGAACGCGCGCAGCTCGGCCCGCGCCTCCGCCAGCTCGGCGGCGACCGTCTCCCGCCGCGCGCCGCCTTGCGCGGCCACGGCCGTCTCCAGCTGCGCCACCCGCGACACCAGCTGCTCCCTCGATTCGGCCAGTTGGGTGGGGAGGGTGCGCTGCGCCTGCAGGTCGGTCGGCGCGGTGACGCCGGCTGCCTGGAACACCGCGAACATCAGGAACACGCTGAACAGGAACAGCGCCATCGGCGAGACGAAACGGGCCCGCTCGCCCTGGATGTAGCGCCGCGTCAGCTCTCCCGGTCGCCACGCGAGCAGCGGCAGGGTGCGCCAGATCTTGCCCTCGAAGTGGAGCGCGCCGTGGAGGAGATCGTGCAGCAGGGCCGCGATGGTGCGATGGACCCGGGCCTTCTGGCCGCAGGCATGGCAGTGCGGGCCGATCAGCGCGGTGCCGCAGTTAAGGCACGCTGCCGCCGCCGCGTGCAGTGCCCCTTCGCCCGCGTCCGGCTCTGCCGCGCGGGCGAGCAGCGCGCCACTGGCCGCGGTTCCCACTGCATCGCCGAAGTCGTTCACCCGCGCCGCCCCCCGTTCCGGCGCATCATAGCGCCGCAGGCGCAGGCTTCAATCAGCCGTCGTAGTCGACCCCCAGCGAGTTCGACCGCGCCGGCGCGGCGGCGGTGATCCGCAGCGCTTCGGCCGACTGGCTGAGCGAGCCGATCTCGTCGGCTTCGTCCTCGTCGTCGGGCAGGATCTTCTGCAGGTTGACGACGGCGGATTCGTAGAGATCGCGCGGGCCGATGGTCTGCTCGGCGATTTCGCGCAACGCCACCACCGGGTTCTTGTCGCGATCGCGGTCGATGGTGAGTTCGGCTCCGCCCGAAATCTCCCGGGCACGCTGGGCGGCCAGCAGGACGAGATCGAACCGGTTGGGAACCTTGTCGACGCAATCTTCGACGGTAACGCGCGCCATCGGGCACTCCAGCAAATCAAGAGGTGTGGGAAAGTCGCGCCAGTTAGACCGCCGCCGCCGGGGAGTCAAGAAATTGCGCCGACCGGCAAGGCTCGGCTAGGGAAGGGGGATGACCGGCGAACCCGAACCCGCAGCGGCCGAGGTGCCGGTCCCGTTCCGCGATGAAGGGCCGTTCGGACTGGCGGCCGCCGGGCACGATCTGGTCTTCCTGCCGGGGGGCAGCGACCGGCTGGAGGCGCTGCTCGGCCTGATCGATCGCGCGCGGGAGAGCCTGCGGCTGTGCTTCTACATCTTCCGCAACGACGAGGCGGGCGCAAAGGTGCGCGATGCGCTGGCGGCGGCGGCGCGCCGGGGCGTCGACACCCGGCTGATCGTCGACGGGTTCGGGGCCGCGGCCGACGAGGATTCGCCCTTCTTCGCCCCCTTCCGCGAGGCCGGCGGTCACTACCACGTCTTCGCCCCCAGGTTCGGCCGCCGCTACCTCATCCGCAATCACCAGAAGATGGCGATCGCCGACGGCCGCCGCGCGCTGGTCGGCGGGTTCAATATCGAGCAGAGCTACTTCGACCCGCCCGAAGCGGACGGCTGGCGCGATCTGGGCGTGCTGGTCGAAGGCCCGGTGGTGGACGATCTGCTGCGCTGGTACGGGGCGCTGGAGGGCTGGCTGTCCAACCCCCGCCAGCAGCTCCTCGCCATGCGCCGGCTGGTGCGCCGCTGGACCCCCGCCCCGGGCCGGGCCAGCCTGCTGATCGGCGGACCGACCGAGGCGCTGTCGGGGTGGAGCCGCGCGATCGGGCAGGACCTGCGCGGGGCAGGGCAGGTGGATATGGTCATGGCCTATTTCTCCCCTTCGGCGGGGATGCTGCGGCGGATCGCCAGGATCGGACGGCAGCACGGCGCGCGGCTGGTGCTCGCGGGCCGGAGCGACAATGCCGCCACCATCGGCGCCACCCGCTCGCTCTACACCTACCTGCTGAAGCGCGGGGTACGGATCTGGGAGTTCAGCCCGTGCAAGCTGCACACCAAGCTGATCGTGATCGACGATGTCACCTATATCGGCAGTGCCAATTTCGATATGCGGAGCCTGTTCCTCAACCTGGAGCTGATGATCCGGATCGAGGATGCGGGCCTTGCCGCGCGGATGCGCGCCTTCGTCGCCGGCCACCTGCCGCATTCGCAGCCGATCCTGCTGGCCGAGCACCGCCGGCGTGCGACCGTGTGGAACCGGCTGCGCTGGGGCCTGTCGTGGTTTCTGGTGGCGGTGGTCGACTACACCGTCAGCCGCCGCCTCAACCTGGGGCTGTGACCGTCCGCCGCTAGTCGTAGGACGAATAGTCGCGCCGCTCGGGCGAGCTGAACTTGGTGAACTCGCTCTGGAAATGGAGCGGCACGTTGCCGGTCGAGCCGTGGCGCTGCTTGGCCACGATCAGCGTCGCCTTGCCGACCAGTTCGAGATGCTTCTGCTCCCACGCATCGTATTTCTCGCGCGCCTCGGGCGAACTGGTCGCGTCGGGCGTGTCGGGCTTGCTGGAATTGTGGTAGTATTCCTCGCGGTAGATGAACCAGACCATGTCCGCGTCCTGCTCGATCGAGCCGGATTCGCGCAGGTCCGACAGCTGCGGCCGCTTGTCCTCGCGGCTCTCCACTGCGCGGCTGAGCTGCGACAGCGCGATCACCGGCACGTGCAGTTCCTTCGCCAGCGTCTTCAGCCCGCGGCTGATCTCCGAAATCTCGTTCACCCGGTTGTCGTTGGCCCGGCCCGAGCCCTGGAGCAGCTGGAGATAGTCGACGATCACCAGCCCGATGTCGTGCCGCCGCTTCAGCCGCCGCGCCCGCGCCCGCAGGCCGGCGATGGTGAGGCCGGGGGTGTCGTCGATGTAGAGCGGCAGGTCGGCCAGTTCCTGGCTGACGAACGAGAGCTGCTGGAACTTGCCCCGGTCGATGTCGCCCGAACGCAGCGATTCGCTGGAGATTTCCGCCTGTTCGGACAGGATGCGGGTGGCGAGCTGGTCGGCGCTCATTTCGAGGCTGAAGAAAGCCACCGCCGCGCCGGGCGTGTTCTCGATCCCGCCGCGCCGGTCGTGCATCAGCCGCGCTGCCGCGTTGAAGGCGATGTTGGTGGCGAGCGAGGTCTTGCCCATGCCCGGGCGGCCGGCGAGGATGATGAGGTCGGAATTGTGCAGGCCGGAAGTCTTCTCGTTGATCGAATCGAGCCCGGTGGTCTTGCCGGAGAACCGCCCGCCGGAATTGAGCGCGGCCTCGACCAGCTTGAGCGCGCCGAACGAGGCTTCCTTGAAGCTCATGGCCTCGCTGCTGCTGGTCGCCCCTTCGGCGACCCGGTAGAGCTCGGCCTCGGCGTGCTCGATCCGCTCCTTGGGAGAGATGTCTTCTGAAGTGTCGAGCGCCCCTTCGACCAGCTCGCGGCCGACGGTGACGAGCTGGCGCAGCAGCGCCAGATCGTAGATCTGCTGGGCCAGTTCGCGCGGGGCGAGCAGGCCGTGCCCGTCAGCCGTCAGCCGGGCAAGGTATGTCACCCCGCCGAGCGCGCGGCCCAGTTCGCGCATGGCCTCGTCGCTCTCGAAATAGGGCTTGAGCGTGACCGGAGTGACCACCGCGTTGCGGTCGATCAGGGTCAGCGTGCGCTCGTAGATGCGCTGGTGCAGCGGTTCGAAGAAGTGGTCGGGGCGCAGGGCCACCGGCAGTTCCTCGATCACCGAGTTGTCGATCAGCACCGCGCCGAGAAAGGCCGCCTCGGCCTCGATGTTGCTGGGCAGGGTGCGGCCTTGCGGCAGCATGGCCGATTCGGGGCGTTCGAGGATGTGCTGGTCGGCCATGGCCCGCCTTGTGCGCGCTGGCGGCAGGTCGGGCAAGGCCCGCGGGGCGGGACGGATGCACGAATGCCGCACCCCCGCCTGTGGATATCGGGGATGACCATCGAAAGGCTTGCCCCCGGCCCTTCGCATCTGCGAAAGCGCCTGCCAGAATGTCCGCAACGCTCTCCTCCTGGCGCATCAGCCACATCGTGCTCGACGACGACACGATCCTGTGGCGCAACGCCGACGTGGAGCAGGAACGGCGGGTGGCGATCTTCGACCTGATCGAGGAGAACACTTTCAGGCCCTGCCGGGCGGCGGCGGCGGGGCACAACGGGCCCTACCGGCTGCGGCTGGGAGTGCAGGACGGGCGGCTGGCGCTCGACATCCGCGACCAGGACGATCAGCCGCTCGAGATGCTGCTGATCGGCCTCGCCCGGTTCCGCCGCCCGATCCGCGAATACTTCGCCATCTGCGACAGCTATTACCAGGCCATCCGCAAGGCCACGCCAGCCGAGATCGAGACGATCGACATGGCCCGGCGCGGCGTCCACAACGAAGCGGCCGAGATGCTGCTGGAGCGGCTGGAGGGGAAGGTGGAAACCGATTTTGCCACCGCGCGGAGGCTGTTCACGCTCATCTGCGTGCTGCATATCAAGGGCTGAAAACAAGGGGGAAGGGGCGCGCTGCCGCTCCGTCATACGCAGGACAATGGGTCGCAAACGCAAACAAGCCGGCTGGGGCACTCGCCTGCTCGCCCTGCTCGCCCTCGTCGCCCTGGCAGGGGGTATCTGGGTCTGGTGGCACCTGACGCATTGGGTGCCGGCCGAGGCCGAATATCCCGACCAGGGCCTGCTTGCCGGCGAGCGCGACGGGCCGGTCAGTTTCCGCACCGCCGCCGCTCTGGGGGCGAAGTTCGCCTATCTCGAGGCGAGCGACGGGGCAACGGCGCGCGACAGCCGTTTCGCGCGCAACCTTGCCGCAGCGCGGGAAGCAGGGCTCCAGGTCGGTGCGGTGCACCGGTTCGACCCCTGCGTCATGGCCGATCGCCAGTCGGCCAACTTCGTCACCATGGTGCCGCGCGGCAATTGGCTCCTGCCCCCCGCGATCGCGCTCGACCGGACGATCGCGGACTGCCCCGAGGCCCTGCCCGACGCCGCGGTCGCGAGCGAGCTCATGACGCTGATCAACCAGATCGAGATGCACGCCGGCAAGCCTGCGATCCTGCTGCTGGGCGAGCAGTTCGAGCAGCGCCACCCGGTGGCCGCGCGGATCGATCGCCACCTCTGGCTCACCGGCACCAGGCTGGAACCCGGCTACGGCGGCCGGCCGTGGGTGCTGTGGACCGCCAACGAGGCGCTGGAGAGCGAAATCGGCGAGGAGCCGGTGCGCTGGGTTGTCGCCCGCCCCTAGGCCAAGCTATGCCGCGTGCGATGACCGAGACTGACCTGATCGAAGCCGCCCGCCACGCCGCCCGGCACTCCTATTCGCCCTATTCGCGCTTCCCCGTGGGCGCGGCGCTGCGGTTCGCCGACGGCACGGTGGTGACGGGCACCAATATCGAGAACGCCAGCTATGGCCTGGCCCTGTGCGCCGAAACCGTGGCGGCGGCGAAGGCCATGGCCGACGGGGTGCGCGGCGGCCTGGAAGCGGTCGCTGTGACCGGGCCCGGCGGACAGCCGATCACGCCCTGCGGCCGCTGCCGCCAGGTGCTGAACGAACTGGCGCAGCTGGGCGGCACCGACCCGCTCGTGCTGTGCGTCGGGCCGGACGAGGTCTACCGCACCCGTCTGTCGGAGCTGCTGCCGCGCGCGTTCGGGCCGGCCAACCTCGCCTGAGCGCCCCGGTCAGGCGTCGAGCCACTCCAGCAGCGCGCCCATGCAGTCCGCGCCCAGCTGGCGGCAGCGTTCCGGGCTCCAGTTCTGCGCGGGATCGGGCGCGTCGTCGTGGTCCTTGTAGGGCATCTCCAGCGTCATCGCGCAGGCGCCGAAGCGATGCGCCAGCTGAGTGGTGGCCATGGTCATGTTGGCCGTGCCCGGCGCAGCGACGGGATAGCCCTTCGCCTCCTGGAAATCGGGCGTGCGACGGGCCAGGATCGCGCGGTAGCGGATGAAGCGGGCCAGGTGTTCCTCGGCCAGGTCGGGGATGCCCTCGTAACCGGCCAGGAAGCAGGCGGGGATCGCCTCGTCGCCATGCACGTCCATCACGAAATCGACGCCGGTCTCGTCCATCGCGCTGCGGATGGCGAGCACTTCGGGCGACTTCTCCGCGCTCGGCTGGTCCCACTCGCGGTTGAGGTTCACGCCCGCGGCATTGGTCCGCAGGTGGCCGCGGCGCGATCCGTCGGGGTTGCAGTTGGGCACGACATGAAAGGTGCAGAGCCGGCGCAGCTCGCGCGCCACGCTGCTCGCCGGATCGGTCATCAGGTCGAGCATACCCTCCATCCACCATTCGGCCTGGGTTTCGCCCGGGTGCTGGCGGGCGATCAGCCAGACCACCGTCTCGCCGTCGCCGAAGCTGAGGCAATCGATCGGCTGGCCATCGAGCGTGGTGCCGAGCCGGCGATGGGCCACGCCCTCGCTCGCCGCCGCCTGGGCGACGAGATCGTGGTGGCGCTCCATCGGATAGGGCGCGAAATAGGCGAACCACGCGAGGTCCGAACGGGGGGTATGGCGGATCGTCAGCGTGCCGCCCTGTTCCGCCGGATCGTAGCTCGAAGCCGCAGCGGACCAGTATTCGCGGTCTTCGGATACCCGTGCGTTGTAGCCGGGCCAGCCGAGGGGGTAGGCCGAAGCCTCCAGCCCGGTGATCTTCAGCGTCAGCACGCGCCCCGCCGCCCCGCTGACGCGGAAGTGGAACCACTGGCGGAACTCGGACTGGTTGTCGGTGCGGATCGCGAGGCGCGCGGTGGCTTCGTCGATCGCCAGCACCTCGATGTTGCCGCTGTCGAACTGGCTGTCGATATGGATCTGGGTCACTCGGTCACTTTCACTTCCACTGTTTCCCCGCTGGTGCCGGGAAAGTCCTGCAGCAGGGCCGCTGCCATGGCGTTCGCGTTGGCCTGGCTGACAGCGAAAGATGAATCCGGACTTACCGAAAACTGCGCGCGGCCTTCCCAATATGTCGCGCCGGTCGCCTTGTCACGGATCATCAGCCCCAGCCGCGTCACCAGCCGCTCGCGCTGTCCGCCGCCGCCCAGGTTGATGCCGAGACCGAGCCCGAGACCCGAGCCCCAGCTGCCGGTCGACCCGCCCACCCCCACGCTGACCGGGCCGCGCCGCGTTCCATCGCCGGCGAGGGTGAACTGTTCGAGCCGCACCTGGGCGACTTGCGAGGCAGCCTCACGCGCGGCCTCGCGGTAGCCCAGACGCACCAGCTCGCGCGCCACCGCCTCCTTGTAGGGGGCGAGGGCGAGGGCCTCGTCGTCCTGCCCCGGTGCGCTCTCGATGAAGACGGTGCCCTGGCCCAGCCGCCCCGGCGCCTCGGGCGCAACGAAGCGGGTCACTTCGACTGGACTGGCCACGGGCATGGTGGCGCAGCCCGGCAGAGCCAGGGCGACGAGGCCAAGGGCGGACAGCGCAGACGTTTTCATGGTGCGACTCCTTCGCGATCAGTCTAGGCGCATCGCGCGTCTGGTGCCAGCGAGGCCGGAGGCACCTTTTGCAAACGCCGCTGCGATAGAGGGTATCCCGAATGAGCATCCCGTCCCGTCCCCCGGTCCTCGTCACAGGCGGTGCCGGCTACATCGGCAGCCATGCGGTGCTCGCCCTCAGGGACGCGGGCTGGCCGGTCGCGGTGATCGACAACCTTGTCACCGGGTTCCGCTTCGCGGTGCCCGATGGGGTGCCGTTCTACGAAGGGGACATCGCCGACGCGGCTCTGCTGGCGCGGATCTTCACCGAGCAGGGCACCCGCGCGGTGATGCACTTCGCGGGCTCGGTGGTGGTGCCCGAGTCGGTCGCCGACCCCCTCAAGTACTATCACAACAACACCGCCAGGACCCGCAGCCTGATCGCCGCGGCAGTGGCCGCCGGGATGCCGCACTTCATCTTCAGCTCCACCGCCGCGACCTATGGCGTTCCCGCCGTCGAGCGGGTGACGGAACAGACGCCGCAGGTGCCGATCAACCCCTACGGCTGGTCCAAGCTGATGACCGAGCAGATGCTGGCGGACGTATCGGCGGCTCATCCCATGAACCACTGCGCGCTGCGCTACTTCAATGTCGCCGGGGCCGACCCGCTGGGCCGCACCGGGCAGTCGACCGCGGGTGCCACGCACCTGATCAAGGTCGCGGTCGAGGCGGCGCTGGGCAAGCGCGACCACGTCGCGGTGTTCGGAACCGACTACGACACGCCGGACGGGACGGGCGTGCGCGACTACATCCACGTCTCCGACCTTGCCGACGCCCATGTGCTGGCGCTGGAGGCGCTGATTGCCGAGCCGGACCGGTCGCTGCGGATGAACTGCGGCTACGGGCGCGGGTTCTCGGTGCTCGAGGTGCTCGACGCGGTCGACCGGGTGACGAACCGCACGATCGAACGGCGGATGGAACCGCGCCGGCCGGGCGATCCCGGACAGCTGATCTCCGATCCATCGCTGCTGAACGCGACGCTGCCCTGGAAGCCGCGCTACGCCGACCTTGACACGATCGTCGGCCATGCCCTGCAATGGGAACGCCGCCTGGCCGAAATACGCGCAGGCGGTTGACGGGAATCGCTTCCCTCGCTAACGGCCGCTCTTGTATTCGGCGCGTCGGGGCCCACCTCCGGCGCGTATTTATTTGACGAGACACATCATGAAGATCCGCAACAGCCTCAAGTCGCTCAAGGACCGCCATCGCGATTGCCGGGTAATCCGCCGCCGCGGCCGGACTTACGTGATCAACAAGACCAATCGCCGCTTCAAGGCGCGCCAGGGCTGATCAAGTCCTGCACCGCCCGGCTCCGGCCGGGCGCCGAACCGGCCTGCCTCCCTCGAGGAGCGCGGGCCGTTTGCTTTGGAAGGATGGAGCGCTGATGCAGGCGGTCGAGGCAGTGGTGTTCGACGTCGGGCGGGTGCTCTACCAGTGGCAGCTGCGGGCGCTGTTCGCGAAGCTGATCGACGATCCGGCCGAGCTTGACTGGTTCCTGGCTCACGTCGTGACCGAGGAATGGCACTACCAGCACGATGCCGGCCGGCCGCTGGCCGAAATGGTGCCCGAACGCCAGGCCGAGTTTCCCCGTCACGCCGGTCTGATCGCGGCCTATGCCGAGCGGTTCAACGAGACTATCCCCGGCCCTGTCCCGGGCAGCCTGGACCTGGTGGCGCGGCTCGCGGCTGCGGAGATGCCGCTCTATGCGATCACCAATTTCGGCAGCGAGTTCTGGGCCATGTTCCGCCCGACCGCTCCGGTGTTCGATCTTTTCCGCGATATCGTGGTCTCGGGGGTGGAGAAGCTGGCCAAGCCCGATCCGGCGATCTTCCGCTTGGCGCAGCGCCGGTTCGGTCACGCGCCGCAGGCCATGCTGTTCATCGACGACAATGCCGCCAACGTGGCCGCCGCCCGGGCGCTCGGCTGGCAGGTGCATCACTTCGGCGGAGCAGCCGCGCTCGAGGCCGATCTCATCGCCCGCGGTCTCATCGCGGCGTAAGAAACGGCCCCCGGGAACAGATCCCGGAGGCCGCCAGTTGCCACCCGTTACGGAGAGGACGGGGGGAATGGGTCAGGCGTTGCACTTCGCCAGCTTGTCGGCCGGCAGCGCCTCGCCCTTGGCGGTGAAGCTGGCGACCTCGCCCACTTCGCGCGCCAGCTTGCGGCACATTGTGGCAGGTGCCGAAGTTCCGCGCGGGGCAACGCAGCTGGTGCCGGCGCAGCGCCACACCACGCCGCCCCCGATCACCTGGGCTTCGCTGGCGGGGGCGGCCAGTTCGGCGGTGTAGTAGGGGCTCGCCGGCTGGGCCGAGGCCGGTGCGGGAGCGAGCGTGGTGCCGAAAGTGAGCGCAGTGTAGAGAACCGCTGCGCCGAGCGCGGCGGACGAACGGAAGCGGGGGAGAGAGAGTGTCATGGGTCGCAATCCTAGGAGCCTCTGGGGGCGGTTTCGGGGCTTGGCCGGTCCGATGTGAGTTTCAAATCAGGACTGGTTGCGAATCGCTACCTAATGCACCATATGAATGGTTGCAAGAGAAAACTTAGTTTAGGTTTTGCCTCGCTTCATAACGCGCTAGAACAGGCGCGGGGAAGGAATGCCATGGGTGATCTGCGAGAACCGCTGCGCGACCTGACGGCCTGCGGCCTGCCGGAAGCGCTGGAAGTGATGGGCGAACGCTGGAGCTTCATGATCCTGCGCGCCAGCTTCAACGGGCTGCATCATTTCGAGGAGTTCCTGAGCGAGCTCGGCATCGCGCGCAACATTCTCTCCAACCGGCTGGTGCGGCTGGTGGAGCACGAGATTCTCGACCGCCAGCCCTGTGCGGACGATCGACGGCGGGTCGAATACCGTCTGACCGAGAAAGGCTTCGATCTGCTTCCCGCCATGCTCGCCCTGCGGCAATGGGGGCAGAAGTACGGGCACGAACTGGTCGAGAACCCGGTTCTGGTCGACGAGCGCGACCGGTTGCCGATCGGGCCGGTCTCCATTCTCGCCCACGACGGCCGGATCCTGGGGCCGCAGGACCTGCGGCTGATCAAGCCGGAGGATCTGGGCCGCCGCGCCGACGGCAGCAGGGCAAGCGTTGCTGCCCGGGCGCAAGGCCGCCGCCGCGCGCTGGCCTGAACAGCGGCCGGTCTGACGGACGGCACCGGTCTGCCCGCTCGTCGAGCGCTCCCTGACGTTGGTCGAGCGGCCCGCCACGCTCGCGCCCGCCCGGCATATCGATCCGCGCATCCGGACACGGCAGCGCCAGCAGGCGGTGGACCGTGTCCAACAACCCGGGGGATGTCCATGACCAGTTTTCGCCTAGCCCTGCTTGCCACTGCCGCGGCCCTTGCCGCCGCATCCGCGCCCGCGCTCGCCCAGCAGACCGTGTCCGCCGGAGCCGCGGCCACTGCCGCGCCGCAGAGCGAGCACGACCGGCTGCACGCGCTGTTCGCCGATGCCGATGCGCGCGAGCTGGCGCTCAATCCGCTCGGCCGCCTGTTCCGCGGCGACGACCGGGATGCCGACCGCCTGGGCGACTTCCTGACCGATTCGCAGTGGATCGCGGCGCGCACCGACACCCAGCTCAATCTCGCGCTGCTGGCGCAGATCGACCGGGCCAAGCTGAACGCGACCGACCAGCTCGCCTACGACGTGTTCCGCTACCAGCAGGAATCGGCGCTCGCCGGGCAGACCGACGAGATTCGCGAGCTGACGGAAGTCCGCCCGATCAACCACTTCTCCGGCTTCCACACCTTCTATCCGACGTTCGCCAGTGGTGACAGCGCCGCCCAGTTCAAGACGCTGGCCCATTACGAGGACAATCTGAAGCGGCACGACGACTATATCCGCATCACCCAGCGCGCGATCGACCGTTCGCGCGACGGCATGGCCAGCGGCGTGGTCGAGACCAAGCTGACGATCGACCGGGTGATCAAGCAGCTCGACACCCAGCTTGCCATCCCGCAGGCGGACTCGATGTTCATGAAGCCGGCGAAGAACTTCCCCGCCGACTTTTCCGAGGCGGACAAGTCCCGCCTGAGCGCAGCCTACGCGGCGAAGACGGCCGAGCTCTACGCCACCCATGCCGCGCTGCGCGATTTCCTGCGCGACGAGTACCTGCCGGTGGCGCGCGAGCAGGTCGGTCTGAGCCAGATGAAGGGCGGCGACAAGCTCTACGCGATGATGATCGAGCAGACCACCACTCTGCCGCTCACGGCCGATTACCTGCACGATCTCGGGCTGTCCGAAGTGGCGCGGGTAAAGACCGAACTGGAGAAGATCCGGCAGGAAGTCGGCTTCAAGGGCACGCTGACCGAACTGTTCGACTATGCCCGCACCGACCCGCGGTTCCACCCGAAGAGCCGCGAGGCGCTGACCCAGAGCTACTACGACATCGGCAAGCAGGTGGACCAGAAGATCGGGCAGTACTTTTCGGTGCTGCCGAAGACCCCGCTGGTGATCAAGCCGTACGACGAGTCGATCGAGCGATTCCAGGCTGGCGGTTCGTACCAGCAGGGCTCCCCCGACGGCTCGCGCCCCGGCACGTTCTACTTCAATGCCTATGACCTGCCGAGCCGCCTCACCAGCGGCAACGTGACGCTCTACCTCCACGAGGGCGCACCGGGCCATCACTTCCAGATCAGCCTGGCGCAGGAAAACGAAGCGCTGCCGAACTTCATGCGCTTCGGCGGCAACACCGCCTATGTCGAGGGCTGGGCGCTCTATGCCGAGACGCTCGGATACGAGATGGGCTTCTTCGACGACCCGTGGAACCGCTACGGGACGCTGCAGGACGAACAGCTGCGCGCCATGCGACTGGTGGTCGACACCGGCCTCCATGCCAAGGGCTGGACCCGCGAGCAGGCGATCCGGTTCATGATGGAGAACTCCGGCATGACCGAGACCGAGGTGGTCGCCGAGGTCGAACGCTACATCGCGATCCCCAGCCAGGCGCTGGCCTACAAGGTCGGGGCGCTGAAGATCCAGGAACTGCGGCAGAGGGCCGCCACCGCGCTCGGCAGCAGGTTCGACCTGCGCGAGTTCCACAATCAGGTGCTCAACACCGGCGCGCTGCCGCTGCCGGTGCTCGAGGCCAAGATCGACCGCTGGATCGCCGCGCAGAAGTGATCCGGCATAGCTGCGCGCGGGTCGAGGGCGCGATTTGACCTCGATCAATGTCCTCTGTCCATGGCCGTGGAATCGCTCCACCATGGGCAGAGGAGTGCAGCTATGAACGCGTTGGGCGAGGTGACGGCGGACCGCGAGGTCCAGCATTTCGACGTTCTGATCGTCGGGGCGGGGATCTCCGGGATCGGCTCGGCCTTCCACCTGCAGGATCAGTGCCCCTGGGCGAACTATGCGATCCTGGAGATGAAGGACACTTTCGGCGGCACCTGGGAAACCCACAAGTATCCCGGGGTCCGCTCCGATTCCGATCTCTACACCTTCGGCTACCGCTTCAAGCCGTGGGTGGGGGCGCCGATCGCCAGCGCGGATGAAATCCTCAGGTACATGGGCGAAGTGATCGAGGAGAACGGGATCGACGCCCATATCCGTTACGGCCACAAGATCACCGGCTGCGCGTTCAGCCGCCAGACCAACCTGTGGACCGTCGAGGCGACCCGGCTGGCTGACAGGACGCCGCTGACCTTCACCTGCCGGTTCCTGTGGATGTGCCAGGGCTACTACGACCACCAGACGCCCTATATCCCGCCCGACTGGCTGGGCCGGGGCCTGGGCGATTACAAGGGCGATTTCGTCCATGCCCAGCTGTGGGATCCGGACTACGACTACACCGGCAAGCGGGTGCTGGTGATCGGCTCCGGGGCGACGGCGGCCACGGTGGTGCCCGCTCTGGCGGAGAAGGCGGCGCACGTGACCATGCTCCAGCGGTCGCCGACCTACTTCTATTGCAGCGAGAACAGGAACGAACTGGCCGACCGCCTGCGCGAGATCGGCATCGACGAGCCGACCGTGCACCGGGTCGTGCGGGCGCAGATCATGCACGACCAGGACGTCATCACCCGCCGCTGCATCGAGGAGCCCGACGCGGTGGTCGAGGAACTGCGCGAGCTGGTCCGCGCCTTCACCGGCAAGCCCGATTTCCAGTTCGAGCCGCACTTCTCGCCGCGCTATCGCCCGTGGCAGCAGCGGCTCGCCTTCTGCCCCGAAGGCGACGTGTTCCGCGCGGCGGTCGCGGGCAGGCTGACCGTCGTCACCGACACCATCGAGCGCTTCACCGAAACAGGCGTGGTCACGGCCTCGGGCGAGGAGATCGAGGCCGACCTGATCCTCGCCGCAACCGGTTTCCACCTTTCGGTCATGGGCAATATCCCGTTCTTTGTCGACGGCGAGGCGATCGACTGGCACGAGACGGTGACCTATCGCGGCATGATGTTCACAGGTGTACCGAACATGGCCTGGGTCATGGGCTATTTCCGGGCCAGCTGGACTCTGCGGGTCGATATGCTGGGCGACTTCGTCTGCCGGCTGCTGAACACCATGCACCGCCGGGGTGCGGCCCGGGTCGAGGTCGCCCTGCGGCCCGAGGACGAAGGCATGGCGCTGCATCCCTGGATCGAGGAAGACAACTTCAATCCCGGCTATCTCATGCGCGGGCTGGGCAAGCTGCCCCGCCGGGGCGACAAGCCCGAATGGCGTCACAACCAGGATTACTGGCGCGAGAAGGACGAGATACCGGACATCGACCTTGATGGCCCGGAGTTCGTCTATACCGAGGGAACCTTCGCGGCCGCCGGGCCGGTGCTGGCCGCGGCCGGCTAGACCAAGGGAGCAAGCGCCAGCAATGCCGGACATGATCGACGCGACCACCTGGTCGGCTCTGTTTCTCGGGCTGTTCGCCATCGCCGCAGCTGTCGGCGCGCTGCGCAAGCCGGGAGCCTGGAGGACCATGGTCGAGGAGATCGAGCGGTCGAGCGCGCTCCAGCTGATCAGCGGCTTGCTGGAACTGGCGCTGGGCATTGCGATCTACCTTGCCAACCCGTGGATCGCGGCGGACCTGCTGACCTGCGTGATGAAGACGATCGGCGCGGTCATGGTGTTCGAGGCGCTGGCGGTGATCGCCTTTTCCGACCTCTATTTCCACTTCTGGCTCAGGAACCTCGCCCACATGATGCGCGGCTGGGTGCTGGTGACGCTTATTCTGGGCATAGCCCTGACCGCGGCCGCGTTGCTGCGGCTCTGACCCGCCCGATTCTCTGGACAAGCGGGGGGAGCCTGGTTCAACCTCTGCTGTCATGAGGACGGCATGACCAGGCGCTGCGACGCAGTCATCATCGGCGCTGGCCACAATGGGCTGGTGTGCGCCTTCTACCTCGCCCGGGCCGGGCTGGGGGTGCGGATCGTCGAGCGCCGCGACGTGGTCGGCGGGGCTGCGGTGACCGAGGAGTTCCACCCCGGTTTCCGCAATTCGGTCGCCAGCTACACCGTCAGCCTGCTCCAGCCCAAGGTGATCCGCGATATGCGGCTGGCGGATCATGGCTACCGCGTGCTCGAGCGGCCGATCGCCAATTTCCTCCCGCAGGAGGACGGAGGCTACCTCAAGCTCGGCGGCGGGCTGGAGCGGACGCAAGCCGAGTTCCGCAAGTTCTCCGCCCGCGATGCCGAGGTGCTCCCGGCCTACTACGACGCGCTGGAGGGCGTGGCCGAAGTCTTGCGCAGCCTGGCGCTGCGAACGCCGCCGAACGTGGGCGAGGGGCTGCGCGCGCTGCTCGCCGGCGCGGCGCAGGGCTGGGGCATGGCGAAGCTGGGGCTGGAGGCCAAGCGCGACGTGCTCGACCTGTTCACCAAATCGGCCACCAGCTTCCTTGGCCAGTGGTTCGAGAGCGAGGCGGTGAAGGCCGCGTTCGGGTTCGATGCGGTGGTCGGCAACTATGCCAGCCCGGACACGCCGGGCAGCGCCTACGTGCTGCTCCACCACGTGTTCGGCGAAGTGAACGGCAGGAAGGGCGCCTGGGGGCACGCGGTCGGCGGGATGGGCGCGATCACGCGGATCATGGCCGAGGTGTGCCGCAGGCAGGGCGTGGAGATCACGCTGGAGGCACCGGTCGCCGAAGTCCTGGTCGATGGCGACAGAGTGGCGGGCGTCAGGCTCGAAAGCGGCGAGGAAATTGCCGCCGCCCGCGTCATCGCCAATGTCGGGCCCAAGCTGCTCTACGGCAGGATGCTCGACCAGAGCCATCAGCCGGAGCATTTCCGCCGCCGGATGCGCGGGTTCAAGGCGGGCAGCGGCACCTTCCGCATGAACGTCGCCCTGAGCAGGTTGCCCAGGTTCGCCTGCCTCCCTGAACCCGGCGAACATCACCAGAGCGGCATCATTCTCGCGCCCACGCTCGCCTATATGGACAAGGCCTTCCTCGACGCGAAGCAGTTCGGCTGGTCCAGAAGACCGATCATCGAGATGCTGATCCCGAGCACCGTCGATGACAGCCTTGCCCCGCCTGGCCAGCACGTCGCCAGCCTGTTCTGCCAGCAGTTCGCGCCCGAACTGCCCGACGGCCGGTCATGGGACGACGAGGAAAGTGCCGCAGCGGACACGATCATCGACACGGTCGAGGCGCACGCCCCCGGCTTTCGCGCCTCGATCCTCGGGCGGCAGGTGCTCAGCCCCAAGGGGCTGTACGACAAGTTCGGGCTGGTCGGCGGCGACATCATGCATGGCCACATGAGCCTCGACCAGCTGTGGAGCGCCCGTCCGGTGCTCGGCCACGGAGCCTATCGCGGGCCGGTCAAGGGGCTCTATATGTGCGGGGCGGGAACCCACCCGGGCGGCGGCGTGACCGGCGCACCGGGCCACAACTGCGCCCGGGAGGTGATTGCGGATCGCGGCGGATTCAGCCGATTTTCGGCTCTCTAGACCCGCCTTCGGCACGGGCGATCGGGCGCGACCCTTTCGGCGGGCCCCGCATCGCGCCCGGCGCGCTAGACGGCGGTGCTGAAGCGCGCCTGCGACTGAACCCGGTAGGGATCGAACAGCGCGGCAATGGTGCGGGCGTAGGGCAGGCCGTCGGCGGTCACGGTCAGCCAGCCGGCCTCGGCCGATGCAAGGTTCCTGGCGATGAACGGGTGAAGCCGTGGCGAGACTTCCGCCAGCAGCGCCGCGCTCACCCGGGCATGGCCGCTGCACAGCAGCTGCTCGATCACCCGCGCCCGTTCGCGGTCGCCCGGCGAGCGCACGATCCCGCGCTCGGGCGCAAGCTGGCCCTGCGACAGCAGCATACGGTAGCGCCCGCTGTTCTTCTCGTTCTGGACCAGCAGGTGGGGAAAGCTGCTGATGGCCGAGGCGCCGAGCCCGATCAGAACGTCCGCATCATCGTCGGTGAACCCCTGGAAATTGCGCCGCACCCCGCCCGCGGCGACCGCATGGGCGAGCGGGTCGCCCCCGGCCCGGGCGAAATGGTCGAACCCGACCGGAAGGTAGCCATGGGTGCAGAAGTATTCATAGCCGAGCGCGGCCATGGCGAAGCGTTCGTCCTGCTCGGGCATATCGCGCGCGTCCACCGCCTTCTGCCGCGGGACCACGTGGGGGACGTGGGCATAGCCGAACAGCGCCACCCGGTCCGCGCCGAGCACGCGGGTGCGCTGCATGGTATCGGCAAGATCGTCGCGAGTCTGGCCGGGCAGGCCGTACATGAGGTCGAAGTTGAGCGAGCTGACGCCCGCCTCGCGCAACCAGTCGACCGCCCGGACGATCAGTTCCTCCGGCTGGATGCGCCCGATCGCCTTCTGGCAGTGCGGAGCGAATGTCTGCACGCCGAGGCTGGCGCGGGTGAAGCCGAGGGTGGATAGGGCGCGGGCCCAGTCGGCGGTCATCGTGCGCGGGTCGATCTCGGTCGACAGCACCGGACCGGTCAGCCGGAAATGCCGCGCAAGCACCTCGTTCAGGCGCAGGAACTCGCCGGCGGACAGCGCATTGGGGCTGCCCCCGCCGAAGCTCACCCGGCGCACGCGCACGCTGCGCGGGAGCAGCCCGGCGACCAGGGCGATCTCCGCCTCCAGCGCGGCGAGGTAGGACTCCAGCCGGTGCCGCCGCGCCGCGATCCCGGTGTTGCAGCCGCAGTAGAAGCAGATCTTCTCGCAGAACGGGATGTGCAGATAGAGCGAGATGTCGCCCGCGACGCTCTCCAGCGCGCTGCGGCCGGCGTCGGGCGGGAGCGGGCCGAACTCGGCGGCGGTGGGAAAGCTGGTGTAGCGCGGGACGGGGGTCGCCAGCAGCTCGGGGTGATAGGGCCACATACCAGCCTGCCTCGCAGGCCGGTGTCAGGCGGTCATTGAGCCAGATCAAGTTTCTTCCGGCACCCGCCGGCATGGCACGCCTTGAACGGGCAGGCTTCGGGAAGTGCGGGTTCCTTGTCGCCAAGCGGGATCGTCACCGCGCCGCCCGCGCACAGGCGGGCGACGATCGCGCGATCCTGGTCCCGAGGCAGCGGACCAGTGGCCAGCGGCACCAGGGCCAGCAAGGCGAAGTAGCCCGGGTTCATTGCTGGTCCTCGTCCTCGATCAGGATGCGGTTGGCCGCACCGTCGAGATCGTCGAACTGGCCCGCGCGCATGGCCCAGAAGAAGGCGTAGAGCCCGCCCAGGCCCATCGCCAGCGCGACAGGGATCAGGAAGACGAGATTGGTCATGACGGGCTCCGTGCCAGGCGCAGCGAATTGGCGACCACGATGAGCGAGCTGCCGGACATGGCGAGGGCGGCAATCAGCGGCGTCACCATCCCGGCGAGCGCCAGCGGCACCGCCAGCACGTTGTAGCCGATCGCCAGCACGAAGTTCTGCTGCACGATCCGCATGGTCCGGCGCGAGACATCCAGCGCAGCCAGGACCGGAGCGAGCCTGTTGCCGAGGAACACCGCGTCCGCGGCCTGCTGACTGGCGTCGCTGGCGCTGCCCGGCGCGATCGAGGCGTGGGCGGCGGCCAGCGCCGGCCCGTCGTTGAGCCCGTCGCCGACCATCAGCGGCAGGTGCCCTGCCGCCTTGAGCCGTTCGAGCTCGGCCAGCTTGTCCTCCGGCCGCATCCCGCAGCGGGCGAACAGGCCGAGCGCGCCGGCGACCTCGCGCACCGCGCCGGAGCGATCGCCCGACATTATCATGGCCGGAATGCCCTGTCGCCGCAGCGCCGCGATGGCCTCGCCGGCATCCTCGCGCAGACGGTCGCGGAACGGGATCAGCGTCGTGGACCCGCCGATCCGCAACTGGCTGGCAACGGAGGCCCCGGCCTGTTCCGGCTTCTCCAGCGCCACCTGCACCGCGCCCATCATGCCGCTGATGCCCTCGCCGGCAATTTCGCTGACCTTCTCGACCAGGGCCGGCACCACGCCCTGCTCGCGCAGAGCCTTCGCCAGCCCCTCGCTCAGCGGATGGCGGCTGCGGGAGGCGAGCGCGAGGGCGACCGCCTTGCGCGTCTGGTCGAGCGCGGAAAGGTCGGGCACCGGTTCGCCCAGCGTGAGCGTGCCGGTCTTGTCGAAGGCGATCATGTCGACCTGCGCCAGCCGTTCCAGCGCGCTGCCGTCCTTGACCAGAACACCCTGCTTGAGGAGCGCGCTGGCGGCGGTGACTTGCGCGGCCGGCACCGCCAGGCCGAGCGCGCAGGGGCAGGTGATGATCAGCACGGCAATGGCGATGACCAGCGACTGGTACCAGCCCGCGCCGGCGATCATCCACCCGACCAGCGCGGCGAGCGCGAGCGTGTGGACGGCGGGCGCATAGAGCCGCGAGGCGCGGTCGGCGATGCGGACGTAGCGGCTGCGCGACTGGCCCGCCTCGTCCATCAGCCGGGCGATCTCCGCGATCACCGTGTCGCTGGCGGTGGCGGTGATCCGCACCGTGAGCGGCGCGGTCAGGTTGACGCTGCCGGCGTGGACCATCCGCCCCGGGGCGACGGCTTCGGGTTCGCTCTCGCCGGTCAGCATGGCGTTGTCGATCGCTCCCGTGCCGTCGATCACCTCGCCATCCGCCGCCAGGGCCTCACCGGCCGCGACGATCATCACCATGCCGGGAAACAGCTGGTCGCTGGCCACGCGCCGGGTGGTGCCGTCGTCCTGCACCACGCTGGCGCTGCGGCCCATCCGCCCCAGCAGCGCGCCTATTCCGGCGCGAGTGCGCCCGCGCATCATCGCGTCGAGCGCCCGGCCGCACAGCAGGAAGAACAGCAGCATGGTCGCGCCGTCGAAATAGGCGTGCTCGCCGCCAGTGACGGTCTCGTAGAGGCTGAGGCCGGTGGCCAGCAGAACGCCGATGGTGATCGGCACGTCCATGTTGGTGCGGCGGTGGCGCAGCGCCATCAGCGCGGAGGAGAAGAACGGACGCCCCGCATAGGCCACCACCGGCAGCGCGATCAGCGCCGAGAGCCAGTGGAACAGTTCCCTGGTCACGCCGCCGGCACCCGACCAGACGCTGACTGAAAGCAGCATGATGTTCATCATGCCGAACCCGGCCACGGCGGTGGCCCGCAGCAGCTGGCGGGTTTCCTTGTCGTCCTGCGCGAGCGGGTTGTCGGAGGCGAGCTGCGCCTCGAACCCCAGTTTCTCCAGCTCGCGCACCAGGTCGAACGGGTCGATCTGCGCCAGGTGCCGCACCGCTACCCTCTTGGCGGAGAAGTTCACCCGCGCGGCCTCCACCCCGGGCAGGGAGCCGAGGCCGCGCTCGACCTTGGCGATGCAGCCGGCGCAGCGCATCCCGGGCACGGTGAAGCGGCTGTCGACCAGCGCCGCCTCGCGCGCGGCCGGGGCAGCCTGAACCAGGGCGTTCACAGGACCTCGCTTTCGAACCGCACCGTGCGCCCTTCGGCGGTCACGATCACGCGGACGGTCCACCGGCCGGGGGCGACCGGCTGCTGCGAGAGGAACCGCCCGCTGCCGTCGGCGGCGAGCGTGACGGCAGTGTCTTCCCGCCGTCCGATCGGGCGCCGCAGTTCGGCCCGGACCTCGGCCCCTGCCGGGATCCCCGGTGCCTCCAGCATGATCCTGCCGCTGGGATCGCGCGTCACCGGCCCGTTCCAGCCCAGCTGGCCCTGCTCGCGCGCGTCCTCCAGCCAGCCGTTGAACTTCTGGCTGGCGACGTAGGAGTTCTCCACCACCACCCCGCTGAAGCCGCTGGTGGCGTAGCCCGCCATGGTGAAGTTGACTGCCACGACGATGCCGAAGCCGGCGACCATGATGGCGGTGAAGTGCTTGCCGGTGAAGGGACGGTTCATGGCTGTTCTCCGGGGGCCGAGAAGCCTGTTTCCACGCTGTCGCTCTCGCGCTGTTCATCGAGCGAGGTGAGGGTGAAGGTGAAGTCCTGCGGCCGCGCGCCCGCTGGCACCGCGACATAGGCGCGCACGGTGCGGATGGCGTCGGCGGGCACGTTGACGACGTGGCTGCCCGCTGCCTGTTCGCGGCCGACGGTGTCGGTCCACATGACCGCTCCGGGCAGGCCCTCGACCGCGATCCGCATGTCGCGCGGCCGGCTCTCCATGTTGCGCAGGCGCAGGGTGTAGGAATTGCGGACCGATCCGTCACCCATCAGCATGAAGGGCGGGTTGCGGTCGGCCGCGACGGTGAGGTCGGTGTGCGTGCGGGCGCCGAGCGCGAACAGCAGGCCGAAGCCGAGCGCCGCCCAGATTCCGGTATAGATCAGCGTGCGCGGGCGCAGCAGCGTCTTCCACACCGGCTTTGGCGGATGGCCGGCGGCTTCCGCCTCGCAGTCTTCCTGCGTGGCATAGTCGATCAGACCGCGCGGGCGGCCGATGTCGGCCATGACCTTGTCGCAGGCGTCGATGCACAGGCCGCAGGTGATGCAGGCGATGTCGGGCCCGTTGCGGATGTCGTAACCGGTCGGGCAGACCTGGACGCACTGCATGCAGTCGATGCAGTCGCCGATCATGCCGGGGTTCTTCTCGGCCTTCTTGACGCTGCCGCGCGGCTCGCCCCGCCAGTCCTTGTAGGTGACGATCAGCGACTTCTCGTCCAGCATGGCGGTCTGGATGCGCGGCCACGGGCACATGTAGATGCACACCTGTTCGCGCATGAACCCGCCGAGGACGAACGTGGTCGCGGTGAGAATCCCCACTGTCGCGTAGGCCACCGGCGCGGCTTCCAGCGTGAAGAAGTCGCGGAAAAGCGTGGGGGCGTCGGCGAAATAGAGGATCCACGCCCCGCCGGTGGCGAGGCTGATGACGAGGTAGATTGCCCACTTGAACAGTCGCCGGGCGATCTTGGCCGGCCCCCAGGGGGCATTGTCGAGCCGGACGCGGGCGTTGCGGTCGCCGTCGACCAGGCGGTCGATATGCTGGAACAGGTCGGTCCACACCGTCTGCGGGCAGGCATAGCCGCACCAGGCCCGGCCGACCGCGCTGGTGACGAGGAACAGCCCGATGCCGGCCATGATCAGCAGGCCGGCGACGAAGTAGAACTCGTGCGGCCAGATCTCGATGCCGAACATGTAGAAGCGGCGGTTGGCGAGGTCGACCAGCACCGCCTGGTCGGGGGCGTAGGGGCCGCGATCCCAGCGCAGCCAGGGGGTGATGTAGTAGATCCCCAGTGTGACCAGCATGACCAGCCACTTGAAGCGCCGGAAGGGGCCGTCGATCCGCTTGTTGTGGACCTTCTGGCGCTTCTCGTAGAGGACGGGTTCAGGGCTGTTCATTGGCTCCATCCGTGGCCGCGGGGGTGCCGGCCGTTGCCGCCGCCATGGCGGGGGTTTCCTCGCCGCCGCCCAGCGAGTGGACGTAGGCGGCGAGCATCCGGATCGTCGCCGGGTCGAGCTTGTCGGCCCAGCGCGGCATCACGCCCAGGCGCGGCCGTTCGATCTGCCGGGCGATCTCCTCGCGGCTGCTGCCGTAGAGCCAGATCGCGTTCGACAGGTTCGGTGCCCCCTGCGCGCGGTCGCCTTCGCCGGCGGGGCCGTGGCAGACGACGCAGTTGGCGGTGTAGATCTCCGCGCCCGCCGCGTTGGCCGGCCCCTTGCCGCTGAGCGACAGGACGTGGTCGACCAGCGCGTCGAGCTGCGCCGGCTCGAACACCCCTGCAAAGGCGGGCATGGCGCTCTGGCGGGTCTGCGGGTCGTCGTGCTGGCGGATGCCATGGACCAGGGTGTATTCGATCGACTTGAGATCGCCGCCCCACAGCCACTCGTCGTCGGCCAAGTTGGGATATCCCGGAAGGCCGCCGCCGCCGGCGCCGTGGCACTGGGCGCAGTGGATCTTGAACGCCGCCGCCCCGCCGGCCACGGCCTGCTGCATCAGGTCCGGCTGACCGGGCAGCTTGTCGATATCGGTCACGGCGATCTGCTCGCGGAAGCTCGCCCGGGCCGCGTCGGCCGCGCTGATTTCCTGCGCGAGCTGACCCCGGCTGGTCCAACCGAGCAGGCCTTCGGTGCCCTTGTTGACCAGCGGCCAGGCAGGGTAGGCGATGACGTAGGCGATCGCCCAGACGATCGTCAGGTAGAACGTCCACAGCCACCAGCGCGGCATCGGGGTGTCGAGTTCCTCGATCCCGTCCCACTCGTGCCCGACAAACTCGGTGCCGGTCGGCTCGTCGATCCGCTTATTCCCCATCGTCGGATTCCTTGAAAATCAGGTTGGCGGCGGCCCGGTTGCGGGCCTTCGATCCCGGCCGGAACGGCCAGGCGCACAGGGTCAGGAACACCACCATCATCGCCACCAGACCCCAGCTGTCGGCGAAGTGGCGCAGGGTTTCATAGAGGCTCATCGACCCTTCTCCTGCGCCAGTTCCTGCTGAGCCGCGGCGCTGTTCACGTCGACCAGGGTGCCCAGCATCTGCAGGTAGGCGACCAGCGCGTCCATTTCGGTCAGGCGCTGCGGATTGCCGTCGAAATCGCGCACCTGCGCCTTGGGATAGCGCGCCTGAAGGTCGGCCGCGTTGCCGAACGGATCGGCCTGGAGCTTGAGGTCTTCGGCGGCCTTCTCCACCATTTCGTCGCTGTAGGGCACGCCGACCCGCCGCAGCGCGGTCAGGTTCGCCGCCGGATCGGGCACCTTGAGATCGGCTTCGGCCAGGAAGCTGTAGCTGGGCATGATGCTGTCAGGCACCACGCTCTGCGGATCCTTGAGGTGCTGGACGTGCCATTCGTCGGAATAGCGGTTGCCGACCCGGGCAAGGTCGGGCCCGGTTCGCTTCGAGCCCCACTGGAACGGGTGGTCGTACATCGATTCCGCCGCCAGGCTGTAGTGGCCGTAGCGTTCCACCTCGTCGCGGAACGGGCGGACCATCTGGCTGTGGCAGACATAGCAGCCTTCGCGGATGTAGATGTCGCGGCCCGCCTGCTCCAGCGGAGTGTAGGGGCGCATCCCCTCCACTTCCTCGATCGTGTTGTCGATCCAGAACAGCGGGGCGATCTCCACGATCCCGCCGATGGCCACGGTCACGAAGACGCCAATCGACAGCAGCGTGATGTTCTTTTCCAGTTTCTTGTGACGTTCGGTCATGCTCATGGGATTGGCCCCTTACTCGGCGGGAACGGCGGTGATCGGGCGGTCGGCGGCCTCGTCGTAGGCGGCATCGCTCATCGGTGCCTCCACCCGCAGGCGGCCCGCCAGGGTCATCCACACGTTGTAGACCATGACAGCGGCACCGGTGAGGTAGAGCAGCCCGCCGAAGGCGCGCAGCAGGTACATCGGCTCCAGCGCGGCGACCGTGTCGATGAAGCTGTTGACGAGGAAGCCGGTGGCCGGATCGTACTCACGCCACATCAGGCCCTGGGTGACGCCGGCCACCCACATGCTGGCGGCGTAGAACACGATGCCGACAGTGGCGAGCCAGAAGTGCCAGTTGATCATCCGCAGGGAGTACATCCGCTCGCGCTGCCACAGCCGCGGGACCAGGAAGTAGACGCAGGCGAAGGTGATCATCCCGTTCCACCCGAGCGCGCCGGAGTGAACATGGCCGATCGTCCAGTCGGTGTAGTGGCTGAGGCTGTTGACGGCCTTGATGCTCATCATCGGGCCTTCGAAAGTGCTCATGCCGTAGAAGGCGAGCGCGAGCACCATCATGCGGATGATCGGATCGGTGCGGACCTTGTCCCACGCGCCGTTGAGCGTCATCAGGCCGTTGATCATCCCGCCCCAGCTGGGCATCCACAGCATCACCGAGAACACCATGCCCAGCGTCTGCGCCCAGTCGGGCAGCGCGGTGTAGTGGAGGTGGTGCGGCCCGGCCCAGATGTAGAGGAAGATCAGCGACCAGAAGTGGATGATCGACAGGCGGTAGGAATAGACCGGCCGTTCGGCCTGCTTCGGCACGAAGTAGTACATCATCGCCAGGAACCCGGCGGTGAGGAAGAAGCCGACCGCGTTGTGGCCATACCACCACTGCGTCAGCGCATCCTGCACGCCTGCGAACAGGCTATAGCTCTTGGTGCCCACCAGGCTGACCGGCAGCGCCAGGTTGTTGACGATGTGGAGCAGCGCGATGGTGACGATGAACGCGAGATAGAACCAGTTCGCCACATAGATGTGCGGCTCCTTGCGCCGGATGATCGTGCCCACGAAGACCGCGAAGTAGGCGACCCAGACGATCGTCAGCCACAGGTCGACGTACCATTCCGGCTCGGCATATTCGCGCGACTGGGTGATCCCGAGCAGGTAGCCGGTCGCCGCCAGGACGATGAACAGCTGATAGCCCCAGAACACGAACCGGGCCAGCGTCGGGAAGGCGAGCTGCGCGCGGCAGGTGCGCTGGACGACGTAGAAGCTGGTCGCGATCAGGGCGTTGCCGCCGAAGGCGAAGATCACGGCGGAGGTGTGCAGCGGTCGCATCCGGCCGAAGTTGAGCCACGGCTCCACGTTCAGTTCGGGAAAGACCAGCTGCAGCGCGATGATCACGCCCACGAGGAACCCGGCCATGCCCCAGAACAGCGTCGCCAGAACGCCCCAGCGGATCACGTCGTCGTCGTAGCGCGTGGGCGTGTCCGGCATCCGGAACAGGCTCTGCGCCTTGCCCAGCGGATCATAGCTGCCCGCCGTCGCCCAGATGAGGATGAACGCCACGATCGCCACGATGGTGGCGTGGGCGGCAAAGCCGGAATCCTGCGCAGTGACGATCGCCACGACCGCCAGCAGCAGGACACCGAACCACAGGCCGATCCGGCTCAGTACTGATTCCATGGGTATGGTCCCTCCATTTCACCCGCGACCTAGCCGGTCGCGGGCAAGCGTTCTTTGACCTGCGTCAAATTGGTCGATTATCCGGCCGCGGTTATCCCGCCAGGCGCAGATGCGCCGCCCGGGCCTCCAGCGCCGCGGGTTCCAGCAGGCGCACGCCCGATCTGCCGCTGGTCTCGATCAGCCCCAGCTCGCGCAGGCGGCCGAGCTGGCGACTGACCGTCTCGATCGTCAGCCCCAGCGCGTCGGCGATGTCCTTGCGCGACATCGGCAGGTCGAGGGTGAAGGTGGACCCGTCGGCCCGGCCGATCCGCTCCGCCATGACCATGAAGAAGCTCGCCAGCCGCTCCTCCGCGCTCTTGCGGCCGAGACCCACCGCCTTGTCGCGCGAGCGGTGCAGCGCAGCGAGCACCCGGTCGAGCACCTGGCGCAGCACCGCCGGCGAGCGCTCGGCGCAATCGACGAACTCGGCGGCGGGAAAGGTCAGCAACTGGCTGTCGACCAGGGCGCACAGCGAATAGGCGTGCTGCACGTTGGCGGGCATCGAAATCAGGTCGCCGGCGAAATGGAACGCGACGATCTGCTCGCGGCAGCCCGAAGCGGTCGCCACCAGCTTGGTCGCCCCGCGCGAGACATAGACCAGCTGGTCGACCGAAGGGTCGAGGAAGGCGCGGGTGCCGCGTCTGGTGCTGACGAGATGGCCGATGGCCATGAGTTCGCTGACGATGTCGTCGGGCGTACCCGAAGGCAGGAACGTCTGCGCGAACGGTCCGAAGACCGCGCGCGGGTGCGTGTCCACCTGAGCGGGAAGGCCGTGCATCATGGTGCCGCTTATGTGGTTGTGCTGGCGAGGAGTCTTTGACCTGCGTCAATGTCTTGCCGATTCGCCGGGCCTAGTCCGGCATCGCTTTGCAACTGCCTCGGCCGCGTGGTGCGGCCACTGCGAAGCGGAGGGAAAGACTATGAAATTCGCGCTGCTGGCCGGCTCTGCCGCCATGGCTGCCGCTCTCGCCTGCGGCGGCACACCGGCTTTTGCCCAGGACGACGAGGGCAGGGTCCAGGTCAAGCTGCTGGCCACCGCCGTCCTGCCCGACGGCAAGATCGAGCGGGTGAACACCGACCTCATCGGCGTACCGGCCGGCACTCAGACCGAGGCGAACGACAACGTCGTGCCGACGGTCGCGGTCGAATACTTCCTGTCGAAGAACTTCTCGATCGAGACGATCTGCTGCATCACCCAGCATGATGTCGACGGGACGACCGGCCTGCCGGGGGCGGAACTGGTCGCCGATGCGAAAGTCATTCCGGCCACCGTGACTGCCAAGCTCCACATGGATCTGGGCGGGGTGAAGCCCTATGTCGGTGCCGGGCCGACCTACTTCATCTGGATCAACGAGAAGCCGGGCGCGGCCTCGCGCGGCCTGGGTGCCACGCGGCTGAAGATGTCCGACGAACTGGGTCTGGCGCTGCAGGCCGGCGTCGACGTGCCGCTGAACGGCGGGATGGCGCTGAGCCTCGATGCCAAGAAGTACTTCGTCGACACCACGGCCCAGTGGTTTGCCGGCAACACCCTGGCGCTCGAAACCGAGCACAGGATCAACCCCTGGGTGCTTTCGGCCGGCCTCGGCTGGCGCTTCTGAGAACTGCGAGGGGCGGCGGACGATCGCCCCGGTAGCCGCCCGAGGGGGTTTAGCCCGCCGGGTCGCAAGTTTGCCGCCCCCGTGCTCTCGCGGCGCGGGGGCGGTGGCTTTTCCGCCAGCGCTCGTCTATCCGCCAGCGCAGCGCGGCTGACGAGGGAGAATGCGATGGCGGGCCTGTGGTTCGATGAACTGAGCGTGGGGCAGGTGTTCGACCACGCGATCCGCCGGACGGTCACCGAAACCGACAACCTGCTGTTTTCCGCTCTCACCCACAACCCGGCGCAGCTGCACCTCGATGCCGAATACATGAAGGCGAGCGAGTACGGCCGGGTGCTGGTCAATTCGACCTTCACCCTTGGCCTCATGGTCGGGGTTTCGGTCGGCGACACCACCCTGGGCACCGCGATCGCCAATCTCGGCTGGGACGAGGTGCGCTTTCCCGCCCCCGTGTTCGTCGGCGATACCCTGCGGATCGAGACCGAAGTGGCGGACCTGCGCGAGAGCAGGTCGCGCCCGGGTGCGGGCGTGGTGACGTTCGTGCACCGGGCGTACAACCAGCACGGTACGCTGGTAGCGAGCTGCAGGCGCACAGGGCTTCAGCACAAGCGGCCCGCCTGACCGCGAGCTCTTTTGCACCGGCGCAGCGGAACTGCGGGCGCAGCGCCCGCATTGATGACGGCATGGAAGCGGCGGATGCGGAAACGATCACGCTGGGCAGGCAGCTGCTCGCAGCGGCAGGAATGATGCTGGCGGTGACGCTGACCCATGCCCTGGGGCTGATGTGCATATCGCGCACGCTCCGCTTGCGGTCCGAACGGCTGGAGCAGATCGACTTCAGCTGGCGCACCTTCGGCCTGGGCGCGGGCATGGCGCTGCTGCTGCTTCTGCTCCACAGTGTGCAGATCGCGATGTTCGCCGGGTTCTATCTGTACATCGGCGTGATGACCGATCTGGAGGACGCGCTCTATTACTCCGCGTCGGCGTACACGACGCTCGGCCGGACGGCGGACACCTTCCCTGAAACATGGCGGCTGATCGGCGCGATCGAGGCGCTGATCGGGTTTCTGATGCTCGGGTGGACCACCGCCTTCATGGTGCGCAAGATCAACCGGCTCATGCCGGATTGAGCGCGGGGCCGCAGCAATTCTGAAGAAGGTATTGGGCTTGCCCAGAGGGCATTCCGCCGCACCGGGCAGGCGGGGCGGGAACGCTCATCAGCGGCTCCGGCTTCGGAAAGGGAACACCCCTCGAAAAAAGGAGACCCCGATATGGCGCAACAGCCACCCCACACGTCCTCATCGAACGGCAGCAGCTCCGGCAGCGGGATGCGCGAGGAGCTGGGCCGCGACGCCGAGCGGCTGAAGCAGACCGCCGGCAACCGCGCGCGCGAAGAAGCGGAGAAACGTAAGGGCCAGCTGGCGCAGGGCGTGCAGTCGGCTTCCTCGGCGCTCGAGCGCGCCGCCGGGGCGCTCAAGGACGACGATGACGCGCCCGACTGGCTGGCCTCTGCCATGCGTCAGGCGGCCGACAGCATCGGCCGGATGGCGCACGAGGTCGACGGGCGCAGCGTGGGCGAGATGCGCCAGCAGCTCGGCCGGTTCGCACGGCAGAACCCCGGTACTTTCCTTGCCGCCTCGGCTGCAGCCGGCTTCGCCGCTGCGCGCGTGCTGCGGGCCGGTGCCGAACGTCGCCACAGCCACGATTCCGGAAATGACCAGGACAGCGGCTTCGCCAGCTACCAGGGCGCTGCCGGAGGCACTCGCAGCGGCGTGGCGCAGACCTCGAACCAACCCGATGGCGCGGTTCCCGTGGCCAGCGCCGGCATGGCCGCAGGGGGTGCGCTATGAACGAGCAGCGACCCGGTGTCTTCGATCGCCGGCCCAGCGCCGGGGGTGACGAGGACGTTGTCGACCTGATCGCCAAGCTGACCAGGCAAGGGGCCCATCTGGCCCAGGAGCAGGTCAGCCTGATGCAGGCCGAAGTGCGCGAAGCCGCGGCCGACGCCAAGGCCGCCGCGGGCGCGATGGCCGGCGCGGCGGTGGTCGGTGTGGCCGGCCTCGGCGTGCTGCTGATGGGCATCGCCTATCTCGTCGCCGATGCAATCGGAGACCTTGCCCTTGGCACGATCCTTGTCGGGGTCGTCACCCTGATCGTGGCTGCGATCATGTACGCCGGCGGCCGGAAGAAGGTCGAGGACACCCGTCTCGCCCCGCGCCGCACCATCGACACCGTCGAAGACACACCTGCCGCGATGAGCGGCGATATGCATCATTCCGGAGGTATCCATGCCCGATAACACCCACACCGACGACCGCAGCCCCGAGCAGATCGAGCACGAGATCCGTTCCACCCAGCGCGACATGAGCCGCACCGTCGAACAGCTGCAGGACCGCATGAGCGGTCGCAACATGCTCGACGCTCTGCTCGACCGGGCCGAGGAGAACGGGATCGACGCGCGCTACCTGCTCGATGCCGCACGCCGCAATCCGCTCGCGCTCGGCCTCATCGCCGCTGGCGGGCTGTGGCTGGTCAGCGATGCCGACGCCCGCCCGTCCGCGCTCCGGCCGAACCGCGGCAAGTCCGGCAGCGACGATTCCGACAGCGCTCACGCGCACGGCAGCTGGCACAGCGAGCACCAGTCCTATCTCGCGCACATGAACCAGTGCGAGCGGCGGCCGGACGAAGACGATCTCGCCTATCGCCGGCGGCGCGACATGGCGCGGGCCAGCTACTTCATGATCGAGCAGGGCCACGACGAGGACGAGCACAGCTTCCGCAGCCGGCTCGACCAGGCCACCGAGCAGATGCGCGAACGCCGCCACCAGGCTGCCGAACGCGCGCGCGACATGAGCCAGCGCTCGCGCGACAAGGCGCGAGCCGCTGCTTCGCAGGCGCGCGGCCTCTACCAGGAAAGCCCGCTCGTAGGGGGCCTGGCGGCCGCGTTCGTCGGTGCCATTGCCGGCGCGGCGCTGCCGGTATCGCGGACCGAGGAGGAGTATCTCGGAACCGCGGGCGAGAAGGCGCTCGACAAGGCGCAGGAGCAGGGCGAATACCTCGTCCAGACCGCCCGGGAGAAGAAGGACGACATGGTCGACAAGGCCGACGAGAAGATGTCCTCAGGCTCCGGCAGCCGGCCTCAGGCGGGCAGCAGTCCGGGTATGGCGCAGATCTAGCGCACAGACCGCCGGGTTTGACGGGCATGGTGGCCAGGCGGCCGCCGTGCCCGTCGCCACGCAGGAAGGCAGGCTGCCCGGAGCCGGTCAGAAACTGTATTCGATCCCGATGATCGGCGCATGGCCGATCTCGTCGGGGCCGCCGTCCTCGATCTCCTGTTGCCGCAGATAGGCGAGGCTCAGTTCGAGCCGGTCGCTGACCTCGTAGGACAGGCCCACCTGGGTCCGCAGCCCGCCGAGGCCGTGGTCGCCGCCGCGGTTGTTGCTGCGGAGCGTCAGGAACAGCTCGGCATCGGTGTTGAAGCTCCAGCGGCCCGCCTCGTCCAGCGGGACCGCGAGGCCCAGCCGCGGGCGCAGGCGCAGCCCCATGCGGTCCGCCCCATCGACGAAGCGCTGCTCCAGTCGCAGGCGGGTCCGCAGCACGCCGTGGCGGGTCGAAAGCTGCTGGATCAGCCGGGTCTCGTCCGCGCCGCCGTCGTTGATCCTCTGCTCGAGCGCACCGCTCAGCGTCGCCGCCTCGCCGAGATCCTGGTTGAGCCAGAGCCGGGCGAAATATGTGTCCACCCGGCCGTCCGCATCGGAGCGGAACCGCTGCGCGGTTTCCAGCTCGATGCCGGTGTCGCCGTCAAGCGCCACGCCGGCCGACGGGTTGAGCCAGAACTCGAACCCCTCGTTGCTGGCGAGCGCCGCAGTCGGCGCCGCGATCAGGGCAAGGGGCAGGGCCCGGAGGCAGGTCCGCAGCATGGATCGGTTCCGTGGGGCTGGAGATGGAACGGGACACGCCGGGGGGCAGGCGATGGTCCCCCGGCGTGCGGTGGGTCGGTCAGAAGCGGTAGGCGAGGCCGGCGCTCAGGACCCAGGGGTCGAGATCGTGCTCGCTCTGCAGGGCCACGGCATTGCCCGCGCGGAAGGTGGCCGTGGTGCCGACGAAGTAGCGCTTGGCATCGAGCGAGAGACCCAGGCCGCGGTCGTTGAGGCCGATGTCGATCCCGCCCTGGAGGACGAAGCCGAACTCGTCCGACAGGTCGACGTCGGTCGCACCTAGCGCGGCCGCGTCCGGGCCCACGCCTTCGCTGAAGATCATGAAGTAGGTCGGACCGGCACCGATGTAGGGCTTGACCCGGTTGGCGAGCTCGAAGTGCAGCTTGGCGGTCACGGTAGCGGGCAGGATGATGGCGTTGTCGATCAGTTCGGCACCTGCGACCGGGCCCACGCCGCGCACGTCGTGCGGGGTCACGCAGCAGATCGTCTCGAGCGAGAAGCCGGGGGAGAGGAAGTACTCGACCGCGACGGTCGGGACGACCGAGTCCGTGGCCCGGGTCTGGCTGCCGGCGGGCAGGCCGATGGCATCGGTCCGGACCCGGGAGATCTCGCCGTCGGGCAAAACGCCGGTGACGAAGCCCTTGATCTGGATGGCGCCCTGATCGTCCTGGGCCAGAGCCGGGGTCGCAAGCAGCGCGGCGGCAAGGGCGGCGGGGGCGAGGGAGAGCGTGCGGGTCAGCTTCATGGCAAACCTTCTCTGTTCAGCGCGAAGTGCGCGGGGTGGGCATGGGGTGCCCGGCCGCAGCCTGCTCCCCGAGGTGAGGGAGGGAGGGGGAGGCGGATGCAGCCGGGCGGGGGAAGGGTCAGTTGGCTGCGTAGGGCAGCGAGGAATGGTGCAGCACGATCCGCAGCTTGCCATCCGGACCGCGGACATAGCCCCAGGTCTTGTCGACAGTGGTGCGATTGCCCTTGGAATCGGTGACGGTGACATTGCCCATGGAGGTGGCCGAGTTGCCGGTGATGAGAATGCCGGCGTTGTCGATCTCGTAGCTGCGCCAGCCCTTGAGCGCGAAGCCGGTGTCACCCGGATAGGTGCTGTCGCCACCGACGAAGTAGGCGAGCGCGCCGTCGCGGGTGGTGCGGAAGGTCTGCGGCGCGGCGGCAAGGGTCGGTTTGAACAGCACCGGGCCCATGTTGTAGGCGTAGGCCGCGTCGAGCACCTCGCCGGCCAGCTTCTTGGCGGCGGCATGGCCCTGGTTGTCGTAAGTGGTGGCGATCGCAACCAGCGCGTCGCCCCAGGCGCGCTGGGCGGCCTCGACTTCGGCGACCGTGATCGGCGCGTAGGTGGGCGCGGCCATGTGCGTGCCGTGGTCGTTGGCAGCGGCCGGTGCCGAAGCGAGCGCAAGCGGCAGCGCCGCAGCAAGCGAGAGGGTCTTCCAGGTCTTCATCGGGTCGTCTCCTGTTGTCGGCATGAGCCAGCTGGAGACCGGGGTCTGTCGCCCTCCCGTCTCCATGCCGCCGAAGGTAGGAGTGCCTCCACAGGGGCAAATCCGCCGGCTGGCGACCTGTCTGACCTAGGCCGGATGGCCTATGCGTTTTTCGCGGCAGGCTCTAAATGCAGGCCATGCGCGGCGAGCTTCCCGACCTTGATCTGAAGATCGACACCATTGCCGAGCTGCGCGAACTCTATCGCGCGGCCGAGGCGCGGGCGGCGCGCCTGCGGCTGCTGTCCTCGTCGGGTCAGGAACTGGCGCAGGCCGATGCCTCGACCATCGATGCGGTCCTGGCGCGATGCGCGGAGCGGCTGGCCTTCTTCACCGGGCACCGCAGCGCCGCAATCGCGCGCGGCAACCGGGGCGGTGAAGGCATCGCCATCGTTGCTCCCGGCCCGGACCGCGCCTGCGTCGGCCGGATCGCCATCGCGGGCCTGCCGGCGGTCGAGGCGATCGAGGACCTGGAGGATCGTGAGGCCTTCCGGATGCATCTCGAACTCATGGGCTCGACCATCGACAGGATCGAGCGGGACGAGGAGCGGGCCGGCCTGCTCGCCCGGCTGCGCGAGCGCGAGCAGCGGCTGGCGCAGCTGGTCGGACGGATGTTCTCGGCCCAGGAGGACGAGCGCCGCCGCGTCTCGCAGGATCTGCACGACGGAGTGGCGCAGACCGCGACCGCGCTTGCGCGGCTGCTCGAGGGTGCCGGCGGTGCCGGGACCCGTGCCCTGCCGGCCGGGGAGCGCGCCCGGCTGGCGGCTATCGCGCGCGACCTCGTGACCGAACTGCGCGCGGTGATCGGCGGACTGCGCCCGACGCTGCTGGACGATCTCGGGCTGGAGGCCGCGCTCCAGGCGCTGGCCGAGGGCCTTGAAAGCGACGGGTTCGCTGTGGTGTTCCGGGTCGAGGGCGAGACCGCGCGGCTGCCCGCGCACGTCGAGACCGCGCTGTTCCGCGTCGCGCAGGAGGCGGTCTCGAACATCCGCAAGCACGCAGGCGGACCGTGCGACGTCATGATCGAACTCACGCTGCCCGAAGACGGCCGGCCCGGATTTCTGCGGATCGCCGACCACGGCACGGGCGCTGCCGGCTGCGCGCCCGCAGGACCCGGGGCGAGCGGCCCCGGCCATCATGTGGGGATCGATGTCATGCGCGAACGGATGACGGCCATCGGCGGCGCGCTCGAATGGAGCGCCGGGGTCGAAGGCGGCGTCACGCTGACCGCGCGGCTGGGGGAAACGCCGTGACCGCACCCATGCCGCGGCCGCTGCCGCGCGTCGTCATCGTCGATGATCACCAGCTCGCCCGCGAAGGCCTGCGCGCGGTGCTGGAGCAGAGCGCGATCGAGGTTGTCGGCATGGCCGCAAGCGGCGAAGAGGCGGTTGCGCTGGTCGAGCAGCTGGTGCCCGATGTCGTCCTGATGGACGTGCGGCTCGGGCCCGGGATCGACGGGCTGGAGGCGACCAGGCGAATAGTCGCCCGCGGCACCGGCACCCGTGTGCTCATGCTGACGCTGCACGACATGCCGGCCTATGTCCGCGAGGCGCTGGCCGCCGGGGCGGCGGGCTACGTGCTCAAGGACACCGCGATCGGCGATCTCACCGCCGCCATCGCCCAGGTCATGGCCGGCCAGTCGGCCATTCCGATCGGGCTGGTCAATGCCGCCATGCGCGCCGCGCCGCTGCCGGGGCGCGATGCCGACCTCACCCGCCTGCTGACGCAGCGGGAGAAGGAGGTGGTTCTGCTGATCGCCGAGGGTCTGACCAACAAGGAAATCGCCCGCCGGCTCGATATCAGCCCGGCGACGGTGAAAGCCCATGTCGAGCGCATCATCGGCAAGCTGGGCGTGGCCGACCGGACCCAGGCGGCGGTGCTGGCGATGCGTCTGCAGGTGCCGGGCGGACATTGATGAGCCCCGGCCCGACCCGACCGGCGATGCGCCAGTGGGCCGACCGGCCGCTGGCGTTCAAGGGGCTGGTGGTGGTGGCCCTGCCGCTGGCCATCCTGCTCGGAGCGCTGTTCTCGCTCTACCTGGCCAGCAATGCCGAGGCGCGCGCGGAAGACGACGTGCGCCGCGCCTTTGCCATCCAGCGCGACACCTATCAGGTCCACGCCCTGCTGGCCGAGGCGGCAGCCGGGGTGCGCGGCTTCGCGCTCACTCGCGAAGAGCGGTTCCTGGAGCCCTACCGCACCGCCGAGGCGCAGTTGCCGCAGACCATGGCCCGGCTCGACGCGGCCATCCGCGACCCGCAGGTCCGCAGCCAGTTCGAGCGGCTGCGCGGGCTGACTGCGCGCAAGCGCGAGGGGCTGGCACGGATCGTCGCTCTCGCGCTGCCAGCGGCAGCATCGGGCGCGGACCGGGCGGCGCTGGAACAGGCGCTCAACGCCAACAAGATCGTGCTCGACACGATGCGCGACGAGATCGACAACATCCAGCGGCGCGAGGCGGTGCTGCTCGACCAGCGGCGGGCGCGGGTGCAGGACGTGCGCGACCGGTTCCTGCTGCTCACCGCGGTGAGCGCGCTCGTCGGCCTGCTCGGCAGCCTGGCGGCGGTGTACCTGTTCTCCACCGGCATCGTGCGCCGGGTCCGCCAGCTCGAGAACAACGCCGAGAGCCTCGCCCGCGGCGAGCCGCTGGCGCAGCTGCCCGAGGAAGCGGACGAGATCGGCCGGCTCTCGCACCGCCTGTCCCGCGCCAGCGCGCTGCTGCGCGCGCGCGAGCGGGACCTGCGCGAGAGCGAGGAACGGTTCCGCCTGGTGGTGGAGCAGGTCCGCGACTACGGCATCTTCGCGCTCGATCCGGAAGGGATCGTGGCGAGCTGGAACGCGGGCGCGCAGCGAATCAAGGGCTGGCGCTCGGAAGACATCCTGGGCCAGCACTTCAGCCGCTTCTATCCGCCCGAGACCCGGTCGTTCCTGCCGGCGCAGATGCTCGAGCGGGCCAGCGCCGAAGGCAGCGCGGAGGACGAAGGCTGGCGCCTGCGAAAGGACGGCGCGCGCTTCTGGGCGAACGTGGTGATCACCGCCCTGCGCGACGAGAACGGCACCCTGCGCGGGTTCGCCAAGGTCACGCGCGACATCACCGAGCGCCGCCGCTCCGAGATCGCGCTGCGCATGGCGCGCGAGGAGGCGATCGCCGCCAACCTTGCCAAGACCGAGTTCCTCTCGCGCACCAGTCACGAGCTTCGCACCCCGATGAACGCGATCCTCGGTTTCGGCCAGCTGCTGGAGATCGACGAGGACCAGTTCGAGGAACGGCACCGCGCCGCGATCAGGCAGATCACCCGCGCGGGCCGGCACCTGCTGGCGCTTATCAACGATCTGCTCGACATCTCGAGCATCGAGGCCGGGGGCGCGGAACTCAGGATCGAGCCGCACGCGGTGCGCGACCTGATCGAGGAAGCCCATGCGCTTGCCGGGCCGATCGTCGCCGGTGCCGGGTTGGAGTTCAGGCTCGATCCGCCCGGCGAAGGCCTGACCGCTCTGGCTGACCGGCGGCGCGTGGTCCAGGTGATCCTGAACCTTGTCGCCAACGCCGCGAAGTACAACCGCACCGGAACCTTCGTGCAGCTTTCCTGCACCGGCGGGGAGGGCTTCATCCGCATCGCCGTGGAGGACGATGGCCCCGGCATCCGCGCGGCCGACGTGCCGCGCCTGTTCACCGCGTTCGACCGGCTCGGCCAGGAAGACCGCAGCCGGGTCGAGGGCACCGGTCTCGGGCTCGCGCTGTCGAAGAGCCTGGTCGAATCGATGGGCGGCGCGGTCGGCTACGAAGCGCCGCGGGGCGGAGCTCGCTTCTGGTTCACCCTGCCCCGCGCCGACACCGCCCGCCCGCCGCGTGCGGCCACACTCCAGCTTCCGGACGAGACGACCCCATGCCCGCCCGCCTGATCGACACTGCCGAGATCCTCGCCTGCCGCATCCTCGCCATCGACGACGAGGAGGCCAATGTCCTGCTCCTGCGCAGCCTGCTGGAGCGGGAGGGATACGGCGACGTCCACTGCCTGACTGACCCCACGAAGGCGCTTGCCGCCTATATCGACCTTGCGCCCGATCTCGTCCTGCTCGACCTCAGGATGCCCGAGGTCGACGGGTTCCAGCTGCTCGAGGCCTTCGCCCGCCACGACCGGGCCGACGAGTTCCGCCCGGTGCTGGTGCTGACCGCCGACACCACCATCCAGGCCCGCCGCCGCGCGCTCTCGCTGGGGGCGAAGGACTTCCTCGCCAAGCCGTTCGACGTGATCGAGGTCGCCTTGCGGATCTCGAACCTGCTGGAGACGCGGATGCTCTACGAGCGACTGCGGCAGGCCTGAGCGTCAGGGCAGCGGCAGCGCGGTGGTCTCCTTCATCCGCTCCATCGAGAAGTTCGAGGTCACGTCCGACAGGTCCGGCACGCGCGCGATCAGGCGCTGGTAGATGCGGTCGTAGTCGGCGATGTCGCGCACCCGCAGCTTGAGCAGATAGTCGATATCGCCCGCCATGCGATGGCACTCGACGATCTCCTCGATCGCCTCGACCGCCCGCGAGAACGCCTCCAGCCAGGCCGGGTCGTGGCGGCGGGTGCGGATCGCGACGATCACCGTGGTGCCGAGCCCGATCGCTTCGGGCGAGACCAGCGCCACGCGGCCGCGAATCACGCCCAGCTCCTCCAGCCGCCGGATGCGCCGCCAGCACGGGTTGGCCGACAGCCCGACCTGCTCCCCCACCGCCGCGACCGACAGGCTCGCGTCGCGTTGCAGGACGCGCAGGATGCGCCAGTCCGTAGCATCGAGTTGCGCCGCGAGGTTCTCCATTGGAATGGTCTTGCACATCCTGACTCCAAACGCCACCAGATTGGGATGATCTTGCCGCGATCAGGTGACATTGTGCCTCGCAAGGGAGACGCGACGCATGATCCACAAGGCCTTCACCGAACACCCCGCCTCGGTCGGCGAGACCTATGGCGAGCACCTCGCCCATGCGACCGGCTTCGGGCTGCGCATGATCGCGGGCGGGTTCGCCTGCCTGCTCCATGGCCTGTTTCCCTTCCTCTTCGTCAGGACCGGCAGCCAGCAGATCCGCACCCTGCACGACCGGATGGTGGTGAACCGCTCCAGGATGCCGAGCGTGATGGACTTCGTGATCTAGGCCGCCACCACGGTCTGCTCGATCTTGCCGAAGATCGAGTGGCCCTGGGCATCGTCCATCCAGATCGCCACCCGGTCGCCGGGCTGCATGAACGGCGTCCTGGGCGCGCCGTCGCGGATCGTCTCGATCATGCGGATCTCGGCGATGCAGCTGTAGCCCAGTCCGCCCTCCGCCACCGGCCGGCCCGGCCCGCCGTCTTCGCCCTTGTTCGAGACCGTGCCCGAGCCGATGATCGAGCCTGCACCCAGTGTGCGGGTCCTGGCGACGTGCGCGACGAGGTCGGCGAGGCTGAAGGTCGCATCGACCCCGGCATTGGCGCGGCCGAACGGCTGGCCGTTGAGATCGACCTTGAGCGGCAGGTGGATCACCCCATCCGCCCATGCATCGCCCAATTCGTCGGGCGTTACCGCCACGGGCGAGAAGGCGCTGGCCGGCTTGGACTGGAAGAACCCGAACCCCTTCTCCAGCTCCGCCGGGATCAGCCCGCGCAAGCTGACGTCGTTGACCAGCATCAGCAGGCGGATGTGGCCCAGCGCCTCCGCGCTGGTCGCGCCCATCGGCACGTCGCCGGTCACGCAGGCGATCTCGCCCTCCATGTCGCAGCCCCAGGCGACATCGCCCAGCGGGATGTCCTGCCGCGGGGCGAGGAAGCCGTCGCTGCCGCCCTGGTACATCAGCGGATCGTGGTAGAAGCTCTCCGGCACCTTGGCCCCGCGCGCCTGGCGCACCAGCTCGATATGGTTGATGTAGGCCGAGCCGTCAGCCCACTGGTAGGCCCGCGGCAGGGGGGAGAGCGCATCGCGCTCGTGGAACCGCTCGCACGGCACTGTCTGGTGCTCGACGTCGCGGTAGAGCGCCTCCAGCCGGGGGGCGAGGTTGTCCCAGTCGTCGAGCGCGGCCTGCAGCGTGGGGGCGATGTTGTCCGCCGCGCAGCACCGGGTCACGTCCTTCGACACCACCACCAGCTTGCCGTCGCGGGTTCCGTCTCTCAGGCTGGCGAGCTTCATGGGGTGTTCCTTTCGGGGTTGTCCGGCTGGTTGTCAGGGTGGGCGCGCTGGAACGCGGGCAGGGCGAGGCAGGCGGCCTCGATCCGGCGGATGCGCGGCATGGCCGCAAAGTCGAAGGCGAAGCGGCGCGCGTTGTAGACCTGCGGCAGCAGCACGACCTCGAATAGGCCGGGCCTGTCGAACAGGAAGTCGCCGGTGCCGAGCTGGGCCAGCCGTGCCTCCACCGGCGCGAGCGTGCGGGCGAGCCAGTGGCGGTACCAGGCGTCGACCTCGTCCTGCGAATGGCCGAGCGGGTCCTTCAGGTACCGGAGCACCGGCAGGTTGAGCGGCGCGTGCAGCTCGGTGGCGATGGCGTAGACCAGTTCGCGCGCGGTGAAGCGGTCCTCCAGCCCGGCCGGCAGCAGCGGCGGTGCGGGATGGGCCTCCTCGAGCCATTCGAGCTGGGCCATCGACTGCGCCCGGTCGCGTCCGTCCGCCTCCAGCAGGGGCACGGAGCCGAACGGGTTGCGGGTGGTGAAGGCCGCGCCCTTCTGCTCGCTCGTGAGCAGGTTCACCGGCACGTATTCGTAGGCGATCCCCTTCAGCTCGAGCGCGATCCGCAGGCGATAGGTGGTCGAACTGCGGTAGTAGCCGTGCAGGCGCATCATGCCCGCACCATCGCCGGCGGGAGACATGGACCACTTGTTACACAGTCCTGGAGCAAAAAAATCGGGCTTCTCCGGCCCTCCGCGAGTGACCGGGCAGGGGATGAGCAGAGGCGTGTCATGCCGCCACCGTGGCACAACGCGGCCATGTAGGACAGGGCTTGCGGCCGGCCGCCATCAGAACGCCGCGATGCCCGTGATCCCGCGCCCCAGGATCAGCGCGTGGACATCGTGCGTGCCTTCGTAGGTGTTGACCGTCTCCAGGTTCACCATGTGGCGGATCACGTGGTATTCGTCGGAGATGCCGTTGCCGCCGTGCATGTCGCGCGCGGCGCGGGCGATCTCCAGCGCCTTGCCCACGTTGTTGCGCTTGACCACGCTGATCATGTCGGGCGCGAAGCGGCCCTCGTCCATCAGCCGGCCCACCCGCAGGCTGCCTTGCAGGCCCAGCGCGATGTCGGTCAGCATATCGGCCAGCTTCTTCTGGTAGAGCTGGGTTGCGGCCAGCGGGCGGCCGAACTGCCTGCGGTCGAGGCCATACTGGCGCGCGGCGGCCATGCAGAACTCGGCCGCGCCCAGCGCGCCCCAGCTGATCCCGTACCGCGCGCGGTTGAGGCAGCCGAACGGGCCCTTTAGACCCTGCACACCGGGCAGCAGCGCGTCGGCACCGACCTTCACGTCCTCCATCACGATCATGCCGGTGGTGGAGGCGCGCAGGCTGACCTTGCCCGTGATCTTCGGCGCGGACAGCCCGGCCATTCCCTTGTCCAGCACGAACCCGCGAATGGCGCCGTCATGGGCCTCGCTCCTGGCCCAGACCACGAACACGTCGGCGAACGGGGCGTTGGAAATCCACGTCTTGGTGCCATTGAGCACATAGCCCGCGTCAGGGCCGTCACCATCCCTGCGGGCAACGGTCTTCATGCCCGCCGGATCGGACCCGGCATCGGGCTCGGTCAGACCGAAGCAGCCGATCAGCTGGCCGGAAGCGAGGCCGGGCAGGTACTTGCGGCGCTGCTCCTGCGACCCGTAGGCGTGGATCGGGTACATCACCAGGCTCGACTGGACCGAGGCCATCGAGCGGTAGCCCGAATCGACCCGCTCGATCTCGCGCGCAATCAGGCCATAGGCGACGTAGCTCGCCCCCGCGCCGCCGTATTCGGCCGGGATGGTCGCGCCAAGCAGGCCCGCCGCACCCATCAGCGGGAACAGTTCGGGCGCGTCGGCCTCGTCACGGAAGGCCTGCTGCACGCGCGGCTGCAACTCGCCTTGCGCGAAGCCGCGCGCGGCATCGCGGATCATCCGCTCGTCTTCGGTCAGCTGGGCTTCAAGGTCGAACGGGTCTTCCCAGTTGAACGGCGCGATCGAGCCGGGATGCGAAGCGGACACACGTTTCTCCTGCAACTGTCTTGTCCTGCCTTTGCCGGTTCGGCCCGGCTCCGGCAAGGGTCAGAGCCGGCCGAAGCGGCTCTCGTAACCGGCCGTGTCGCCGGCCGCCAGCAGCCGTGCCTGTTCGACCCAGTCGTCCCGGCGGATCCGCCCCTGGAACCGGCCGAGCCGGGCGTCGATCCGGTCGATGTCGGCCTCGCTCCAGCCGGCGACCTGTTCGAACCGGGTCACGTCCAGTTCCGCCAGCAGGTCGCGCAGCTTCGGCCCGATGCCCTTGATCCGGGTCAGGTCATCGCCGGTCGCGGCCGCGCCGGGAGCGGCCGTGGGCGGAGCCGTGACCGGCACCGCCGGCACCGGGGCGATCCCGACAGTGGCGGCTGCGGCAGGCGCCGCCGGCGGGCTGTCGATCAGCGCCTGATTGCGCGCGGCGGGATCGGCACCCTGGTCGAGCACGTCGCGCCGCTGGCCCGTCACCCGGGTGCGGCGACGCCCGAAGTAGATCCACCAGGCCACCAACAGGCCCAGCAGCAATGCCGCGACCAGCACCCACCAGTTGTTCTGCAGCAGTTCCGTCATCGTTCCGCTCACCTCCTTCTGCGGCGCAGGCTCGCGCGCCATGCCAGCCAGCCTAGCCCGAGGCCAGCGGCATAGGCGGCCAGGGCCAGGATGACGAGTTCGAACAGGATCGGCATCGTTCCTCCTTCGCTCTAGCGCGCGCTCGGCGTGTCCACCGGGCTCGGCTTGAGCGGCATGGTCGCCACCACCGAGAACTCGATCCGCCGGTTGGCCGGGTCCTCCGGCAGCAGGCCCTCCACCGGCTGGGCCGAGCCGAGCCCGCGCGCGCGCAAGCCCTCTGCGGGAATGCCGCGCTCGATCAGCGCCGCCCGCACCGCGTCGGCGCGCTGGCGCGACAGCACCCGGTTGGCCGCCTCGCTGCCGCGGGCATCGGTGTGCCCGGTGACGGCGATCACGCTGCCCACGCACGGTCGCAGCGCCGCCGCCACTTCGTCGAGCAGCGTCCTGCTGCCCCGGTCGATCGCGCTGCTGCCTTCCTTGAACCGGATCGTGCGCGCGCCGAGCAGCGCGTTGACGTCTTCCTGGCAGTGCAGCGGTGCCAGCGGCAGGGTGCCGCCCGTGGCCCTGATCGAGCCATCGGCCCAGCGCACGCCGCCGACCCCCGGCACCCGGGCCACCGCCCGGGCGACCCGCTCGCGGGTGGCATCGTCGAGCTGTTCGCCGCCCGAGAGCACGGGATTGCGCGAGGACAGGCCAGCCAGCCCGGTGAACTCGGCCCGGATCGGCGCGCCGCCGGCCCGGGCGATCGCGCTCGCCGCCTGCCGCTCCATCGCCGCCCGCAGCGCCGGCGCGGAGACCTGCGCGGCGAGCACGGCGAGGCAGGTGGTGAGGGCTGCTCCTGCAACAACGGCGATCGAGGGGCGCACCGGCATGGTGCGGGCATAGCCACCGATCCGCGCCCGCGAAAGCCCCGCAATCGCCCCCGGGTCTCAGGGCTGCCGCGGCGGCTCGCCCTCGCTCCCGCCCAGGTTGCGGCGGAACAGCACCCGGTCTTCCGGCCCGAACCCGCGGTTCCAGATGATCCAGCCGTAGGTGAACAGGATCAGCGGCACGCCCACGATCAGCTCGATCCATTCGGGCATCAGGGTGGCAAGGTATCCCACCACCACCGCCGGCGCGGCCGCCCACACCAGCGCCCAGCGCCAGTTGTTGACCGCATGGCCGAGAAGGCGCGCCAGCAGCCAGGCCTTGACCAGCGAGGCCGCGCCCAGCGCCAGCATCAGCGCAAGGGCGGCCGCGGCGGCCTTGTAGGGCTCGCCCAGGTCGAGGTGCTGGACCAGCAGGATGAGCGCTACTGTCAGCAGCGCCTGGAGCGCGATCATGGCGAGCGAGATGGCGAGGTTGCGCTTGCGCGCGACATAGACCAGCGCCGCTTCCGAGACCACCGCCGTCGCCGCGACCACTTCGGCTGCGAGCAGGAAGGCGAGCGCCCCGGTGCCGCCGACGAACTCCGGCCCGACCAGGCCCATCACCGCCTCGCCCGGCACGCCCAGCGCCAGCGCGATGCCGGCCTGCGCGGCGACGATCCAGAACCCGACCTGCGCCACCTGGCGGGCGATCGCGCCGAGGTTGCCGTCCTTGAGGTTGCGGGTGATGACCGGGCCGAGAATGGGCTCGAAACTGGTTTTCAGCTTCTGCGGCAGGCTCGCGACCTGCTGGGCGATGTAGTAGATCCCCACCGCCGCCGGCGCGGCGAAGAAGCCGAGGATGAAGATGTCGAGCCGCCGGGTGCCCCATTCGATCGCGTCGGCGCTGGCGAGCGGCATGGCGCGCAGCGTCTGGCGCCACAGCGCGGCCGGCTGCGGCCGCCACTGGCGCGGCAGGCCATAGTCGCGCAGGAACGGCCAGGCGGCGGCGAGGAGCCCGGCGTAGACCGAGACGATATAGGCCAGCGACAGCCCGGCCTCGCGCCAGCCGGTGTAGAAGAACACCCCGGCCATGATCGAGATCGTCCACGGTTCGATCACCGCCCGCGCGCGCACGGTGGTGGCGATGTCGTAGCGGTAGGCCTGCGCCGCGAGCAGGATTTCGGTCAGCGCGAAGGCGGGGATCGCCAGCACCAGCAGCTTGTCGAGCGGGGAGAACTGCCCGGCGGGGAACATCGGCGCGGGGAACAGCCACAGGATCGCTGCCGCGACTGCCGAATAGGCCAGCGCCAGCAGGATCCCGTCGAACACCACGTTGGCCGGGCGCAGGTGCTCGCCCTCGGTCAGCCGCTGGGCGAGGCCGCGCTTCTCGCCGAGCGAGCAGAGCATGGCCAGCAGTTCGACCACCACCAGCGCGGAGGCGAACCGGCCGAGCGCGTCGGGGCCGTAGAGCCGCCCGGCGATGAACAGGAACGGCAGCCGCGCCAGCAGCCGCAGCAGGAAGCCGACGAAGTTCGTCCGGCCGCCCCGGGCAAGCGCGGCGATGTCGCCCTGGCCGGCCGCCTCGTTCACGCGGCCGGGTCGCTTTCGGCACGCAAGGGGCGGGTGAGCAGGGCGGTGACGACGGTTCCGGGGGCCGCGCCGCGCAGCAGTTCGGTGACCGCCTCGACGATCGGCATCTTGACTGCGTGGCGGCGGGCGAGGTCGAGCAGCACCGGCGCGGTGTGCGCGCCTTCGGCCACGGTCAGCCGGTCGGCCAGCAGCGCCCGTGCCGAGCCGCCTTCGCCCAGCGCCTTGCCGAGCGAGAAGTTGCGGCTGGAGGTCGACGAGCAGGTCAGCACCAGGTCGCCCAGGCCGCACAGCCCGGCCAGCGTTTCGGCCCTCGCGCCAAGCGCCTCGCCGAAGCGGAGCATCTCGGCATAGCCGCGCGCGATCAGCGCCGCCCGCGCGTTCTGGCCCAGCCCCAGCCCTTCGACCACCCCGCAGGCGATGGCGAGCACGTTCTTCACCGCGCCGCCGATCTCGGCCCCGGTCACGTCGTCGGAATAGTAGGGGCGGAAGCCCGGACGGGCCACTGCCGGCGCCAGCCGCGCCCATTGCGCCTCGCCTTCGGAACAGGCGAGCGTGACCGCGGTCGGCAGCCCGGCGGCGACTTCATGCGCGAAGGTCGGGCCCGACAGCACCGCGACCGCGCTCGCCGGAAGGGCCTGCCGGGCGACTTCGTTCATCAGCTGACCGCTGCCCGCCTCGATTCCCTTGCTGCACAGCACCAGATCGCGCGGCGGCGCGGCCAGCCCGGCGAGCGTGCGCGCGAGATGCTGCGCCGGCGTCACCGCCAGCACCACCTCGCACGCGCGCAGGTCGGACAGGTCGCCGGTCGCCACGATCGCGTCGTGGAGCAGCGCCGAGGGCAGGTAGAGCGTGTTGCGGCGGTCGCGGTTGATCGTCTCGACCACGTCCGCCTCCAGCGCCCACAGCAGCACCGGCCGCCCGTCGGAGGCGAGCATCTGCGCCAGCGCGGTGCCCCAGGCGCCTGCGCCGATGACCCCGACCGCGCTCATGCCTTGTACCCCGCGCCGCGCACCGGCTCGGCCGCGGGATCGAGCGGCCAGCGCGGACGGGCGGCGAAATCGAGCGGGTCGGACTGGCCCAGCCGCTCGCACCCGGCCCAGGCGATCATCGCCGCGTTGTCGGTGCACAGTGCCAGCGGCGGGGCGACGAAGCGCATCGACCGCTCCTGCGCGAGACCTTCCAGCGCGGTGCGGATCGCCTGGTTGGCAGCGACCCCGCCCGCCACCACCAGCGCCGGAACCGGCTCCATCGCGCCGAGCGCGCGGGCGAGCCGGTCCTGCACGCAGTCGAGCGCAGCCTGCTGGAAGCTGGCGGCGATGTCGGCATCGGCATGGAGGCCGCTTTCCTTTGCCCGCAGCACCGCGCTTTTCAGCCCGGCAAAGCTGAAATGCGGCTCGGCGCTGCCGGCCAGCGGGCGGGGCAGCGGCACCGCCCGCGGATCGCCCGCGCGCGCCAGCCGCTCCACCGCCGGACCGCCGGGAAAGCCGAGGCCGAGGATCTTGGCGACCTTGTCGAACGCTTCGCCGAGCGCGTCGTCGATGGTCGTGGCGAGGCGGCGATACCGGCCCACGCCCTCGACCCGCAGGATCTGGCAATGCCCGCCGGAAACCAGCAGCAGGGCGTAGGGAAAGTCCAGCGCCGGGTCCGCCAGGCGCGGCGACAGCGCGTGGCCTTCCAGATGATTGATGGCGATCAGCGGCACTTCGCCGGCCATCGCCAGCGCCTTGGCGCTGACCAGCCCGACCATGACCCCGCCGATCAGGCCCGGGCCGGCGGTGGCGGCGATCGCGTCGAGCCCGCTTAGCGTGACCCCGGCCTCGGCCAGGACCGACTCGATCATCGGGGCCAGCCGCTCGACATGGGCGCGCGCGGCGATTTCGGGCACCACCCCACCATAGGGCGCGTGCTGCGCGTCCTGGCTGGCGATGCGCTGGGCGAGGATCGCCCGCCCGGTCGTCACCAGCGCCACTGCCGTCTCGTCGCAGCTCGACTCTATCCCGAGGACCAGGCCCATCGTGCTTCCCCTGAACAAATTGCGCCGCTAGGGCAAGCGTCGCGCCAATGATCGACCGACCCCTGTTCCGCCTCGGCACCCGCCAGTCGCCGCTTGCCATGGCCCAGGCCCGCGAGGCCCGTGCCCGGCTGTGCGCGGCGCACGGGTGGGACGAGGCGGCGGTCGAACTGGTCCCCGTGCGCGCCAGCGGCGACAAGGTGCAGGACCGGCCGCTGGCCGAAATCGGCGGCAAGGCGCTGTGGACCAAGGAACTCGACGGCTGGCTGCACGAAGGACGGATCGACGCGGCGGTCCATTCGATGAAGGACGTCGAGACGATCCGGCCCGGCTGGCTGCGGATCGCCGCGATCCTCCCGCGCGAGGACGTGCGCGACGTGCTGGTCGGTGCCGCCAGCATCCGCGCGATCCCGCGCGGGGCGCGGGTCGGCACCAGCGCGCCGCGCCGGGCGGCGCAGATGCGCCACGCGCGGCCCGACTGCTCGGTGGTGCTGTTCCGCGGCAATGTCGCCACCCGTCTGGCGCGGCTGGCGGCGGGCGAGGCGGAAGTGACCCTGCTGGCCGCGGCCGGACTGGCCCGGCTGGGGGAGATCGGGGTCGGCACACCGCTTGACGCGGACGAGTGGCTGCCGGCCCCGGCGCAGGGCGCGATCGGAATCGAGTGCCGGGCCGGCGATCACCGCGCCGCCGGCCTGCTGGCGGCGATCGACCATGCCCCCTCGCGCGCCCAGGTCATGGCGGAGCGGGCGCTGCTCGCCGCGCTCGGCGGGAACTGCCACAGCCCGGTGGCGGTGCGGACGGCCCCGGACGGTGCCGGCCTCAACATCCGCGCGGCGCTGTTCAGCCATGACGGGGCGGAACGGATCGAGGGCGAGGCGCGGTTCGCGGCCGGCGACCTGTCGGCTCCGGCGGCGCTGGCGCGCGAGCTGCTGGAGCGCGCGAGCCCGGGCATCGCCGCGCTGTTCGACGGGCGATGAGCGGCCGCCCGGTCATCGCCCTGCGGCCCGAGCCGGGGCTCTCGGCTACCCGCGCGCTCGCCCGGTCGATGGACCTGACGGTGATCGGCGCGCCGCTGGCGCAGGTCGTCCCGGTCGCGTGGCAGGCACCCGAGCGCGAAGCGTTCGACGCGCTCCTGCTGGGGAGCGCCAATGCCTTGCGAATGGCCGGACCCGCGATCGACCGATGGCGCGGCAGCCCGGCGCTGGTGGTGGGCGAGACGACCGGCCGGGCGGCGCGGGAGGCCGGGCTCGCGGTCGTGGCGACAGGTTCGGGCGGGTTGCAGGCCGTGCTCGACCAGGCGGCGCAGCACGGGCGCTATCGGCGTCTGCTGCGGCTGGCGGGCGAATCGCACATCGCGCTTGAGCCGCCCGCCGGGGTCGTGATCGAGACCCGGGTGGTCTACCGGCTGGTCTACGGGCCGCTGGTGCCGGAGCTGGTCGCCGCGCTGGCGGACGGGCAAGGCGGAGCGGTCATCCTGCTCCATTCGGCGGATGCCGCGCGTCATCTGGCCGCCGAGTGCGAGCGGCTCGGGCTCGACCGCGCGCGGCTGACCCTCGCCGCGCTGGCCCCGCGGATCGCGGCGGCGGCGGGGCAGGGGTGGGGCCGGGTGGCGGTCGCCGCGCATCCGTGCGACCGGGCGGTGCTGGAATTGGCGCGCGAGCTGTGCCATGGCCACGGCGGGGCGTTGACCTCCTCCGGGTCGCAGGACGGATGACAATGGAACAATTCGGAGATCGACACCGCGCCACGGCTCCGGCCCGGGCCTCGTTCAAGGCGCTGGTGCTGGTGGGCTTTGCCTGCTTCGCGGTCGGCGCGCTGCTGGTCGGCTGGCTGTGGTGGCAGAACCGGGACGCGCTGTTCGGCCAGCTTGACGCTGTGCAGCAGGCGGCACCTGCGGCGGCGGACACGCCGGCTCCGCTGGCTGCGCCCCGGCCATCGCCCACGCCTGACCCGGCGGCCACCGCCGATGCCGCCGTCGCGCGGGTGGCGCAGCAGCAGGGCGGGATCGAGCAGCGGCTTGCCGCGGCGGAGCAGCGCCTCGCCCGGCTCGACCTCCAGGCGCAGGCCGCCTCGGGCAACGCGGCGCGCGCGGAAGGGCTGCTGATCGCCTTCGCCACCCGCCGCTCGCTCAGCCGGGGTGCGGAACTGGGCTACCTGGCTGACCAGCTGCGGCTGCGCTTCGGGGATGCGCTGCCCAACGCGGTCAGCACCGTGATCGCCTTTTCCCGCGATCCGGTCACGCTCGACCAGCTCATCGCCCGGCTCGACGGGCTCGCGCCGAGGCTGGCCGATCCTGCGGAGCAGAACCTGATCGAACGGGTGCGGCGCGAAGTGGGCAGCCTGCTGGTGATCCGGCGTGAGAGCACGCCCTCGCCGCAGCCCCGCCAGCGGATGGAGCGGGCGCGCTATTTCCTCGAAAGCGGGCGGGTGGACCGGGCGATCGAGGAAGTGCGCGGCCTGCCCGGTGCGACCAACGCGAATGCCTGGATCCGCGACGCCGGCCGGTATCGCGACACCCAGCGCGCGCTCGACCTGATCGAGACCGCCGCCGTGCTCGAGCCGCGCCGTCTGCGCGACAGCAGCGGGAACCCGGTCGAGCTGCCCGGCCCGGCCGGGTGAGCGACAGTCCGGGCGCGATACTCCCCCAGCGGGGAAGGAGTGTCGGCCGAGGCGCTGGTTACGCCTGCATCAGTTCGGGCACCTCGCCCGAGACGCCGCGCGCCTCGTCCATGAACCAGCGCTTGAGCGCGGGCAGGCGCTGAACCCCGCCCATGCCGAATCGGCGGACGGCCGAAGCGGCCCGGCCGGGCACACCGAACAGCCGGGTCAGCACGTCGGTGGCGAAGGACACGCTGAAGGTGTCGAGCCCGCGCCAGTTCTCGTAGCGGCGCAGGAGTTCGGCGTCGCCAAGGTCAAGCCCGAGCCGGCGGCCTTCGGCGAGCACCTGCACCAGCGCGCCGACGTCGCGCAGGCCGAGGTTGAGGCCCTGCCCGGCGATGGGGTGCATCCCGTGCGCGGCATCGCCGACCAGCGCCATCCGCTGCTCGACCATGCGCGCGGTGTGCTGGAAGCTGAGCGGGTAGGACGAACGGTCGCCCGCCAGTTCGACCGCGCCGTAGAGGTCGCCCATGCGCCGGGTCACTTCGGCGAGGAAGGCGCGCGGCGGCAGCGCCATGACCCCCGGCGCATCCTTCTCGCTCACGGTCCACACCAGCGCCGAGCGGTGGCGGCCCTGCGCGTCGTCGCGCAGCGGCAGCAGCGCGAACGGCCCGGCGGGGAAGAAGATCTCCCACGCCACTCCGTCGTGCGGCACCTCGTGCAGCAGCCCGGCGATGATTGCGCGGTGGCCGTAACCCCAGCTGGCGAGCCCGAGGCCCGCGTCTTCCCGCGTCGGCGAGGCGCGGCCCTCGGCCCCGACCAGCAGTTCGGCGCGCAGCACGGTGCCGTCCGCCAGCGTCGCGCTGACGCCGTGCTCGCCGCGCTCGCGCGCGATGACCTCGGCCCGGCTGTGCCAGGCGATCAGCGGCTGCTCGGCCGCCGCCTCGAACAGCGCGAGCCGCAAGTCGCGGTTGGCGAACATCCGTCCGAGCGAGCCCTCGTGCGGCTCGGGCCTGAAGTCGATCCGGCCGGGCTTCATCTGGTCGGTCACGGCGATCGCCTCGATCGGACAGCCGAGCGGTTCGAGCCGCTCCGCGATGCCGATGTTGGTGAACAGGTTCCAGCTCGCGGTCGAGATCGCCGAGGCGCGCCCGTCGAAACCCTCGGCGGTCAGTTCGGCCGGATCGGCCCGGTCGATCACGTGGCTGGAGATGCCCCTGGTGGCGGCCGCGAGCGCCAGGGTCATGCCCACCAGCCCGCCGCCCAGGATCAGCAGATCGCGCCTGTCGTTGCCGCTCATCGTCACCGTGCCATGTTCGTTGTCTTTCACTGCCGCCAGCCCTAGAGGCAGCGGCGTGACCGAGGCAAGGACAATGGGCTGCTGGCGCGCGGCGCGGGCCTGGCTGGTGGCGGCGCTGCTGTTGGCCGGCGCGCTGTTCGCGCCCGCGCTGGCGGCGCAGACGGCACCTCGCGCGCAGGGGCCCGGCAGCGACCGCATTTCGGTCGAGCTGTTCGCCGGCGAGGCTCCGCGCCCGGGTGAGCCCTGGCTGCTGGCGCTGCGCTTCACCCCGGTCTCGCCCGAATGGCACGGCTACTGGTCGAACCCGGGCGATGCCGGGCTCGGCATGGCTGCCGAGTGGCGGCTGCCCCCCGGCTGGCAGGCGGGCGAGCCGCGCTACTCGATGCCGCGCACCCTTCTCACCAGCGGGCTGATGAACCATGTGTTCAAGGGGCCCTACAGCGTGTTCGTGCCGGTCTCGATCCCGGCGGGCGCAGCGCTCGATCCGGCGGCGCCGCTGGGGGTCACACTCGATTACCTCGCCTGCACCGACACCATCTGCGTGCCGCAGCGCGCGCGTGTCGAGACCCGCGTGGGCGCGGTCGCGCGTGCGCCGCAGTTCGCCGCCTGGCGCGCGAAGCTGGTCCCGCCGCTCGACCGCCCGGCTGCATGGGAGCGGACCGGGGCCGTGCTGCGGGTCGGGGTTCCGCTGCCGGCCGCCGTGCCGCTCGACCGGCCGCACCTGTTCCTCGAGAACACCGAACTCGGCGGCGGGTGGCAGCCGGTCTATGCCGAGCCGCAAACCTTCCGCCGGCAGGGCGACCTGCTGGTCGCCGAAGTGCCGCTGCGCCGCGTGCCGGGGGCAGGGGCCGTGCCCGCGCCGCCTGCGATCACCGGCCTTCTCGCCTTTGCCGGGCAGGAGGGGGTTCGCTTCACCGCCCAGCCGGGCGAGGTTCCGCTGGAGAATGCACCCCCGCTCTCCGGCGCGGCGCAGCCGGCGCTGTGGGCGCTGCTGCTCGCCGCGCTTGCCGGGGGGCTGATCCTCAACCTCATGCCGTGCGTGTTCCCGATCCTCAGCCTCAAGGCGCTGAGCCTGGCGAAATCGGGCGAGAGCGAGGCCGCCGCGCGGCGCGAGGGGTTGGCCTATACCGCCGGCGCGGTGATCGCCTGCCTCGGGCTTGGCGCGCTGCTGCTCGCGCTGCGCGCAGCGGGCGAGCAGGTCGGCTGGGCGTTCCAGTTGCAGGAACCGGGGGTGGTGGTGGCGCTGCTGCTGCTCGCCTCGGTCGTCACCGCCAATCTCGCCGGGCTGTTCGCGCTGCCGTCGCTGCCGCTGACCCGTCCCGGAAGCGCGGGCGGCGGGTTCGCGACCGGTCTGCTCGCCGCCTTCGTCGCCACGCCCTGCACGGGGCCGTTCATGGCAGCGGCACTGGGGGCGGCGCTGGTGCTGCCCGCGGCGCAGGCGATGGCGCTGTTCGGGCTGCTCGGTCTGGGGCTGGCGCTGCCGTTCCTGCTGATCGGCCTGTTCCCCCCGCTGCGCCGCCGCCTGCCTCGGCCGGGGCCGTGGATGGAGCGGTTCCGCCGCGCGATGGCGATCCCGATGGGCCTGACCGCACTGGCGCTGGTCTGGCTCACCGCGCGTCTGGGCGGACAGGGGTTCGCGCTGGTCGCGCTGATCGCGCTGTTCGGCGTGCTGCTGGCGCTGGCGGTGGTCGGCCGCCTCCAGCGCCATGGCAAGCTCGCCTGGCCGGCATTCGGCCTGATCGCCGCGCCGTTCCTGGTGTTCGCCGCGATCGCGCTCCCGGCGAGCCATGACCCGGCTTCGGCGCGCGCTGCCGGATCGATCCACGATCCGCTGCCGTTCGACGCCGGGCGGCTGGCGGAACTGGCCGGCGAGCGGCCGGTGTTCGTCTGGTTCACCGCCGACTGGTGCGTGACCTGCAAGGTCAACGAGCGCGTGGCGATCGAGCGAGAGGCGGTGCGCGAGGCATTCGTCCAGGCCGGGGTCGGGACAATGCGCGGCGACTGGACCCGCGCGGACCCGGCGATCACCGCCTTCCTGGCCGAGCAGGGCGCGGCCGGGGTGCCGCTCTACCTGTGGTATGACCCCGGCCAGCCGCCGCGGCAGCTGCCGCAGGTGCTGACGGCGGATATGCTCATCGCGCAGGCCCGAGGCAGCGCGCCAGCAGAGCCCCCGGCAGCGGCGAGGGATTGAGCAGGACCGTCCCCGCGCCGGGCACGGTCAGTTCCGCTGCGCCGGTGCCGGTGAGCGCGGCAAGCCCGGGATCGGCCGCCGCAACCGTGCCTTGCCAGATCGAGCTTTCCCCGACCACCGCCGCATCGACCGGGATGCGGATGACGTGGCCGTTCCCAACCACCGGTGCCAGCGCCTTGGCACCCCGGTCGGCCGGGGCATGGCGCGTGAGGCGGATCAGCGGCACCCCGCGCGCGGCGGTGCACTCCAGCGCGACCAGCGGGGCCCGGCCCGGCGGCGCGTAGACGATCCGCCCCGCCGATCCGGCCTTGGCCCAGGCCGCCCCGGTGGTGTCAGGCGAAGGCGCAGGCGCGCTGGCGAACGCACCCGTCTGCGCCAGATCGACCCGCTCGACCCGGGGCCCGGCCGCCGGCGGCTCGCACGCGGCGAGGAGGAGCAGGGGCAGGAGAGCAGAGAACGACGACCGGATCATGGCCGGCCTATGGCAGGGCGCTGCGCAAGGGTAAATCGTCAGGCGGCGCGGGGCTGCACAGTCAATTGCAGTCCAAGCGCATCAAGCACGCCAAGCAGGGTTTCCAGTGTGGGAATGCCGTCCTCTGACAGCGCGCGATAGAGCGCTTGCCGCCCGAGGCCGGACTTCTCGGCGATCTCGCTCATCCCCTTGGAACGCGCGACATCGCCCAGCGCGCGAGCAATGTGCTTGGGATCGTTCCCTTCCATCGCTGCTTCGAGATAATGGAGGATATCCTCCTCCGTCTCGAGGTAGTTGGCGGGGTCAAACGGGTGTGTCAGCAGCGCCACTCGCTTATGCGGCTGCGTAAATCGCCGGTCGATATCTTGCTTCGGGAATCGGCAGATTGTCAGCCAGAGCAGATTCAAGCCACGCGTCCACGGCAAGCCGGGCTTCTGCGATGGCTTCTTCTGGAGTGTCACCAAAGGCGGCGCAAGATTTGAGATCGGGTACGTCCGCAACCCAGCTCTCGTCGCGCGGCGACCAGAACACATTGATGTGGTAGCGGTGCTCCATCACTTCCTCATCTCAAGCCCGTACTCCTCGACCATATCAAGAAACTGGTCAATCTGGTAGGGCTTTGCCTGCCCGCCGCGCGGCTGGATGCTCAAGCGACGCGGCACGCCTGGATGCTTGTAGATGTGGTGGCTGCCGTTGATCCGATCAAGCTCGAAGCCGAACGCGCTCAGGATGCGCTCGAAATCTGCGAACCGAAGCGCTGCGCGCGATCGGACGAGGCGGAGGTAGAGTTTCTCGATCTGGGTCATGGCTGTCTCCACTCGATCATCACTTCGCGAACTACCAGCCATGATGCCGCGTCATCCAAGCCCAGGTATCGAACACCCTAGGTGCCAGAACCGTCTTACTTCCCCCACTTCCGCTGCGTCTTGCCGTACCGCATCTTGCGCGTCCCCGGCTTGCCCTCGTTGCTGCGGCCCACCAGCGGCGCTTTCTTCTCGTTGTCGGGCAGGCCAAGCTCGTCCGCCTCCAGCCGGCGGATTTCGTCGCGCAGGCGGCCGGCTTCCTCGAACTCGAGGTCGGCGGCGGCGGCGCGCATCTTCTTTTCCAGCTCCTCGATATAGGCGCGCAGGTTGTGGCCGACCAGGTTGTTGGCCCCCTCCGCGTCGATCTCCACCAGCACGCCATCGCGGCTGGCGGTGTCGGCGACGATGTCCGCGATCTGGCGCCTGATCGTCTGGGGCGTGATGCCGTGCGCCTCGTTGTAGGTGCGCTGCTTCTCGCGGCGGCGATCGGTCTCGGCAATGGCGCGTTCCATGCTGCCGGTCATCCGGTCGGCATAGAGGATCACGCGCCCATCGACATTGCGCGCCGCGCGGCCGATGGTCTGGATCAGCGAGGTTTCCGAGCGCAGGAACCCTTCCTTGTCTGCGTCGAGAATGCACACGAGGCCGCATTCGGGGATGTCGAGCCCCTCGCGCAGGAGGTTGATGCCGACGAGCACGTCGTAGACGCCCAGCCGCAGGTCGCGGATCAGCTCGATCCGCTCCAGCGTCTCGACATCGGAATGCATATAGCGCACGCGCACGCCCGCTTCGTGCATGAACTCGGTCAAGTCTTCCGCCATCCGCTTGGTCAGCGTGGTGACGAGCGTGCGGTAGCCCGCCTTCGCGGTGGCGAGGCATTCCTGAATGCAGTCCTGCACCTGGTCCTCGACCGGGCGGATTTCCACCGGCGGGTCGATCAGCCCGGTCGGGCGGATCACCTGTTCGGCGAACACCCCGCCCGACTGCTCCATCTCCCACCCGCCCGGCGTGGCCGAGACAGCCACGGTCTGCGGCCGCATCGCGTCCCATTCGTTGAAGCGCAAGGGGCGGTTGTCGATGCAGCTCGGCAGACGGAAGCCGTATTCGGCCAGCGTCAGCTTGCGGCGGTGGTCGCCGCGCGCCATCGCGCCGATCTGCGGAATGGTCTGATGGCTCTCGTCGACGAACAGCAGCGCGTTTTCGGGCAGGTATTCGAACAGCGTCGGCGGCGGTTCGCCCGGCAGGCGGCCGGTGAGGAAGCGGCTGTAGTTCTCGATGCCGGCGCAGCTGCCGGTCGCGGCGATCATCTCGAGGTCGAAATTGGTCCGCTGCTCCAGCCGCTGGGCCTCCAGCAACCGGCCCTCGGCGTGCAGTTCCTTCAGCCGCTCGGCCAGTTCGAAGCGAATTGCCTCGCTTGCCTGCTTCATCGTCGGCCCCGGCGTGACGTAGTGCGAATTGGCATAGACCCGCACCTTGTCGAGGCTCGCGCCCTTCTTGCCCGTCAGCGGATCGAACTCGCTGATCTCCTCGATCTCGTCGCCGAAGAAGCTCACCCGCCAGGCCATGTCCTCGTAGTGGCTGGGGAAAATCTCCAGGCTGTCGCCGCGCACGCGGAAATTGCCGCGCTGGAAGGCGGCATCGTTGCGCTTGTACTGGAGCGCAACCAGCTTCCTGATGATCTCGCGCTGGTCCTCGCTCGCGCCCACTTTCAGATCGAAGATCATCGCCGAATAGGTCTCGACCGAGCCGATCCCGTAGAGGCAGCTGACCGAAGCGACGATGATGACATCATCGCGTTCGAGCAGCGCGCGGGTGGCCGAGTGGCGCATCCGGTCGATCGCCTCGTTCACCGAGCTTTCCTTCTCGATGTAGGTGTCGCTGCGCGGCACGTAGGCCTCGGGCTGGTAGTAGTCGTAGTAGCTGACGAAATACTCGACCGCGTTGTTGGGGAAGAAGCTCCGGAACTCGCCGTAGAGCTGGGCTGCGAGGATCTTGTTCGGGGCCAGAACCAGCGCCGGGCGTTGCAGCTGCTCGATCACCTTGGCCATGGTGAAGGTCTTGCCGCTGCCGGTCACGCCCAGCAGCACCTGCGTCTGCTCGCCGTTGCGCGCGGCCTCGACCAGTTCGGCAATCGCGCCCGGCTGGTCGCCGCTGGGGGAATAGTCGCTGACCAGTTCGAACCGCCGGCCGCCCATCGACTTGTCGGGCCGGGGCGGGCGGTGCGGCGTGAAGGCGCCGGAAGTGTCGGGTTCTTCCAGTCCGCGGCGGATGACGAGTTCAGCCATGGTGGCCGATATGGCCGTTCATGGTGCGTTCCGCAATGGGCGCCCACGCGGGAGATTGCCGTTTGGCTCCGCCGCCGATGCTTGCTAGCCTGCCGGCCAACAGCCTGATGGAAGGACAAGACCGATGGCCCGATACCTGCTGCTTCCCCTTGGCGCGCTGGCGCTTGCATCGTGCGGCGGCGAGCCGGCCGATCCGCCCTCCGTCGAACAGGTCGCCGAGGCCGCGGACAACCTCGTCAAGCCCACTCCCGGGCTCTACCGCAGCACCGCCCGGCTGACCGAGTTCGAGGTGCCCGGTCTGCCCGAGGCGCAGGTGGCGCAGATGCGCGAGATGATGGGCGCATCGGCCAGCCAGTCGAACGAGACCTGCCTCACCCCCGAACAGGCGGAGGAGGGCTTCCGGACCATGGCCCGCCAGCTGGGCGAAGGGCAGCAGGGGGTGAAGTGCGAGTTCGCCCGCTTCGACGCCGACGGCTCAACGCTCGATGCGGCGCTCACCTGCACCGGCCCGGGCGGGGTCGATGTCGCGATGGACATGGACGGCACCATCGAGCCGACCCGCAGCGACCTGACCATGACCATGACCCAGAAGAACGCCGGCCTGCCGGGCGGCGGCGAGATCCGGCTGGCCATGGCGGTCCAGTCGGAACGAATCGGCGACTGTCCCTGAAACCGGGCTGAGCGCTTGGAACGGCTCTATTCAGGTGGCGTTCGGTGAACTGCAGGATATATTGCAGTTCGATGGCAACCCGGTCCGCCCCTTCTTCGTTCGCTGTGCTGCCCGCCTCGCGGGAGGAACTGGCGCGCCGGATCCAGCTGGCGCGCGAGGCGGTGGAGGAGCGGGAGGCGCGGCCGCCGCTGCGGCTGGTCGCCGGTGAACTCGACGCCCTGCTCGAGCCGTTCCGTCGCCCGCTGCGCCGGCTGGACATTCCCCGCGCCGCCGCGCCGCGCACGGTGATGCTGCTGCCCGGCTTCGCCACCCATCCGGTCCGGATGCGCTATCTCGCCCGCCAGCTCGAACGCGCCGGGCACAAGGTCAAGCGCTGGGGACTGGGGTTCAATTTCGGCCCGACGGAAGAGAACATCGCCTATCTCGAGGCGCGGCTGGAGGAGATCCATGCCCGCTACGGGCGCGAGGTGGTGCTGGTCGGGTGGAGCCTGGGCGGTCTGTTCGCGCGCGAACTGGCCAAGCGCCGGCCCGAGCTGGTGGCCAAGGTCGTGACCATGGGGACCCCGTTCTCCGGCAGCCCGCGCGCCAACAACGCCTGGCGGATCTACCAGTTCGTCGCCGGCCACCGGGTCGACGAGCCGCCCATCCGCACCGACGTGACAGAGAAACCGCCGGTCGAGACGGTGGCGCTGTGGAGCGCGCGGGACGGGGTGATCAGCCCGCGCTGCGCCCGCGGTCTGCCGGGCGAACGCGACCGGGCGATCGCGCTGCGCTGCACGCACCTGGGCTTCAACTACGCCCCCGAGGCGATCCACGCCGTGCTCCGCGAACTCGACCGAGGCTGAGCGCGCCGCCCGCCGGGTTCAGCGCGGCGGCATCCGGATTGCCCCGTCGAGCCGGAACTGGTGCCCGTTGAGGTAGCCGTTGCGGGCGATCTCGAGCACCAGGCTGGCGAACTCCTCGGGGTGGCCCAGCCGCTTGGGGAAGGGGACGCTGGCGTTGAGCTGGTCCCACATCTGCGGGTTGCGGTCCTTCATCCCCAGCATCAGCGGGGTGGCGAAGATGCCCGGCATGATCGAGTTCACCCGGATGCCCAGATCCATCAGGTCGCGCGCCATCGGCAGGACCAGGCCGTTCACTCCCGCCTTGCAGCTGGCATAGACCACCTGCCCGATCTGCCCGTCCTCCGCCGCGACGCTGGCGGTCAGGATGATCGCCCCGCGCTCGCCATCCTCCGTCACCGGCTCGCTGTTGGCCATGCCGAGGGCCGAGATCGAGGCGACCCGGTAGCTGGCCACCAGCACCCCTTGCGCGCCGAAGGCATAGTCCTCCGTCGGGAGCCGGCGGTAGGCACCGCTGGCCTTGTCCCAGCCCACGGTCTTGCCGCGCCGGCTGGCCATGGCGCAGTGGACCGTGAGCCGTTCCTGCCCGTGGGCGGCGCGCGCGGCGGCGAAGCCGGCTTCGACCGATTGCTCGTTCATCACATCGACCTGGTGGAAGGTGCCGCCGATTTCCGCAGCGGTCGCCTCTCCGGCCTCGGCGTTGAGGTCGAAGATCGCGACCCTGCATCCGGCCGCCCCGAGCGCCCTCGTGGTCGCCTGGCCCAGCCCCGATGCGCCTCCCGTGACCACTGCGGCAAGCCCTGCTCCCAGTTCCATCCTCGGTCCCCCGTCAATTGAGCGGGGCAGACTAGGCGACCTGCGGCGGCGCGCAAGGGGTGGGCCGGGGTCTGGCCGCCGCATGACGCCACGGTGACAGGTTGTCACCAAACCGCCGTCAAAGCGTCGCGCAATTGCAGGAATCGCGGCCTAGCGCCCCCCACGGATCGTACCGAAAGGCAAATGTGACATGACCCGTTCCCGCTTGGCGCTGACTTCCTGTTCCCTCGCCCTCGCCGTTGGCCTCGCCGCACCGGCCCTGGCCCAGACCACCGCCGGGCCTGCGGTCGCAACGCCCGCGAGCGAGAGCGAGGACGAGCAGATCCGCACCGCGCGCGAAATCGTGGTCCAGGCTGACATCGGCTTCCGCAACCGCAGCGAGGAAGCCGAGCCGGTGCTGGTCTACGACGAGGAGTATTTCCAGCGCTTCGAGCCGCTGACCGCCGGCGACGCGCTGAAGCGCGTGCCCTCCGTCACCTTCCTGTCGGACGTGATCGAGAGCGACGGCGCGCGCCTGCGCGGGCTCGACCCGGGCTATACCCAGATCCTGATTAACGGCGAGCGCGTGCCCGGCGGCAATGCCGACCGCTCGTTCTTCCTCGACCGGATCCCGGCCGAACTGATCCAGCAGGTCGAAATCGTGCGTTCCTCCTCCGCCCGGCGTACCGGCGATGCGGTTGCCGGTTCGCTCAACATCGTGCTGCGCGACGGCTTCTCGCTCGATGGCGGCTATGTCCGGGGCGGGGCGCTGCTGTTCGACGATGGCGAAGTGAAGCCGTCGGGCGGCTTCTACTATGGCGGCGCGCTCGCCGGCGGGCGGGTTCTGATCGGGGCCAATGTGCAGGGCCGCTACAACCCCAAGATCAAGTCTAGCTTCCGCTACGGCGACTCGCCGGAGAACGATCCGGACTTCCTCGACGAGTTCGACAACCGCGAGGACCAGACCGACACCCGCGACGGCACCGACTACGCCTTCAACGCGAGCTGGGGGATCGAGACCGACACCACCGAGTTCGAAATCCTCGGCAACTTCGTCCACACCGACCGCACCGAGTCCGAGCGTTCGTTCGAATATGACGACGAAACGGCGGTGAGCGGCTCGGTCTTTGCGGGCGGCAACCTGCTGACCGACAACTTCAACGAGAACCTCATCAAGCAGGACACCTGGTCGATCTCGGCCCGGGCCGAGCACGAATGGTCGCTCGGCGAAACCGCGCTGCGCGCCACGTTCGCGCGGTTCGACGGCAACGAGGACGAGGTCGAATACGAAATCGACTTCGACAACGACGAACCCGAGCTCGAAGGCGAGCGGCTGCTGACCGACGTGGTCGATGACGAGCTCTCGTTCCAGCTCGAGCACGAGTTCGAGATTGCCGACGATGTCGAGTTCGTGATCGGCGGATTCCTCCAGTTCAAGGAGCGCGACAGCAACCTGACCGTGGCGGAGCAGGAAATCGATCTTGCCGCGAGCACCCACGGCTGGGACCAGTTCCGTGACAATCCGCTGGATGTCGCCGGTCCGTTCGATCCGTTCGAGAACGTGCCGGGCGGGGTCAACACCATCACCGAGGACCGCAGCGACCTGTTCGCGCTGGTCGAGGTGGAGCGCGACGACCTGAAGGCCGAGCTGGGCATCCGGTGGGAGAACACCTCGGTCAAGATCGACGCGCTCGACGCCAGCGACCAGCCGGTGTCCTCCGCCAGCGAATACGACGCCTTCCTTCCCTCCGCCTCGCTCAAGTACGAGATCGGGCGGGGCCGGATCACCGCCTCGGTCGCCCGCACCCTGCGCCGCCCGCGGCTCGACTACCTCGCGCCGATCACGCTGGAGGAGGAGCTGGGCGACAGCGACTTCCTCGGCAACCCGGCGCTGGCGGCGGAAACCGCCTGGGGCGGCGATCTGGGCTACGAGCATCGCATCGGCCGCGACGGGGTGATCGGGGTCAACCTGTTCTACCGCGACGTGTCGAACCTGGTCGAGTTCGCCCGGGTGATCGATCCGGTTTCCGGCCTGCCGCTCCCCGGCTCCGAAGGCGAAGGCGTGTTCCAGCCCCGCAACGTCGGCAGCGGCGAGGTCTACGGCATCGAGTTCGACGCCTCGTTCAGCCTCGCCTTCGCGGGCCTGCCGGATACGGGCGTGTTCGGCAACCTGGCGCTGCTCGACAGCAAGACCACTGACGATCTGGGCCAGCGGCGGTTCAACAGCCAGTCGGAATCGGTCTACAACTTCGGCGTGATCCACAACATCCCGCAATGGGGTGCGGCTTTCGGCGCGACCTATCGCAAGCAGGGTGCCGCCTTCGAGCGGGTGATCGCGGAGGAAGTGACCACCACCTACGGTGCCGATCTCGAGGTGTTCGTCGAGAAGCGCTTCGGCAAGAGCTTCACCATCCGCGCGGTCGGCTCGAACCTGCTTGACGCGACCAAGGACGAGGTGTTCAACAAGTTCGACAATCTCGACGACCAGATCGATCGCGAATTCGACGAATATGAGCTCGAGAGCGAGCGTGCCGGTCCGGTGTTCCAGATCATCGCGAGGTATGCCTTCTGATGCGCCAGACCATCCCGCTCGCCGCCGCCGCGCTGCTGCTCGCCGGCTGCGCCACGGTGCCCGCCGTGACCGGATGGCCGGCCGTGACGGTCGCTGCGGGCGGGGAAACCGAGCCGGTCGGCACCGTCCGCGACGATGCGGCGGACGACCCGGCGATCTGGCGCAACCCGGCCGATCCGGCCGCCAGCCTGATCGTCGCCACTGACAAGAAGGCGGGGCTGCACGTTTACGATCTGCAGGGCCGCGGGCGCAGCATGGCCGAGGCCGGGCGGGTCAACAACGTCGATCTGGTCGATCTGGGCGCGCAGGGCGTGATCGTGGTCGCCAGCGACCGCAACGACCTGGCCAATGCCGCGCTGCAGGTGTTCCGCCTCGATCCGGCCACGGCCATGCTGCGGCCGCTGGGCCGGGTGCCGGGCGGCGCGGGCGAGGGCTACGGCCTGTGCCTGTGGAACAACGCCGGCACGATCCACGCCTTCTCGGTAATCAAGGACGGCACGATCGCGGAGTTCCGGCTGGAGCTGGCGGACGGATCGGTCCGCTCGGTGCCGGTGTTGAGCCGGAAGGTGGCAACCCAGCCCGAAGGCTGCGTGGTCGATCCGCGCGACGGCACGCTCTACGTCGGCGAGGAAGGGGCGGGGGTGTGGCGCTTCGCCGCCGGCTCGGCGCAGGGCGAGCTGGTCGCACCGGTCGACAACCGGATGCTGGTGGCCGACGTCGAGGGCATCGACATCGCGCCGCAAGGGGAGCGGGGCGGGTGGCTGGTCGTGTCCAGCCAGGGCGACAACGCATACGCCGTGTTCGACCTCGCCGGGATGAGGCCGGTGGGCCGGTTCCGCATCGCTGCCGGCCGGTTCGGCGCGACCGAGGAAACGGACGGAATTGCGCTTGATGTGCGGCCCTTCGGTGCTCAATATCCGGGGGGACTGTTCGTCGCGCAGGACGGGATCAACGGCCCGGCGGCGCAGAACTTCAAGCTCGTATCCTGGCGCTCCATCGAAGAGGCACTCACGCAATGGTCGCAACCGCCGACACCCTGATGGTCCCCACGCGCAGGCGATTTCTCGCCGCGACCGGCAGCGCCTTCGCCGCCCTGGTGGCGAGCGGCTGCTCCACCCGGATGCCCGCCGGTGCCACGCTGGCGCAGGGCTACGGCGCGCTGGTGCCCGACCCCGCCGGGCTGCTCGATCTGCCGCAGGGGTTCTCGTACCGGGTGATCTCCAGCCTGGGAGAGGCGATGGCCGACGGTGGCACCGTGCCCGATGCGGCGGACGGGATGGGCTGCTTCGACCTGGGCGGCGGCAAGCTGGCGCTGGTCCGCAACCACGAGTTGCGCCCCGGGCAGGATGCAGGCACGGTTCTGACCAGCGGCTACGGCACAATGCCCGACGGCAGCTTCATGCCCGGCGGCACCACCACGCTGGTGCTCGACGCGGCGACTCTCAAGGTCGAGCGCCAGCACCGCTCGCTTGCCGGGACGGTCCGCAACTGCGCCGGCGGCATCACCCCCTGGGGCAGCTGGCTGACCTGCGAGGAGCCGTCGAGCCTGCTGACCCGCAGCACGCACCACGGCTACGTGTTCGAGGTGCCGGCGACTGCCACCGGGCTGGTCGATCCGGTGCCGCTGAAGGCGATGGGGCGGTTCAATCACGAAGCGGCCTGCATCGATCCGGTCACGGGCGTGGTCTACCAGACCGAGGACCGCGACGACGGGCTGCTCTACCGCTTCATTCCGGCGACCCCGGGCAAGCTGGCGAAGGGCGGCAGGCTGCAGGCGCTGGTGATCGAGGGCGGCGTGCGCGATTCGCGCAACTGGAACGGGCTCGATCTCGCGCGCGGGGCCAGGCTGCCGGTGCGCTGGATCGACCTGGACGATGTCGAGGCACCGAACGACGACCTGCGGCAGCGCGGCATGGCTGCCGGCGCAGTGCCGTTCGCGCGCGGCGAAGGCATCTGGATGGGTGAAGGCGAGCTCTACTTCTGCTGCACCAGCGGCGGCGCGGCGAAGCTTGGCCAGATCTTCCGGCTGGTGCCCGGGCGCGGCGGCAAGGCCGATACGCTGGAGCTGTTCTTCGAGTCGGAAAGCAAGGAGCAGTTCAACTACGGCGACAACCTGGTCGTCGCCCCCAACGGCCACCTGGTGGTGTGCGAGGACCAGTACAGCGACACCGTCGACAACTACCTGCGCGGCATCGACACGGCCGGCCGGGCCTATCCGCTGGCGCGGCTCAAGTTGCAGACCGAGCTTGCCGGTGCCTGTTTCTCGCCCGACGGCAGGACGCTGTTCGTCAACGCCTACAGCCCCACCAGGACGATCGCGATCACGGGCCCGTGGCGCGCCTGATCGGCCGCAGCCGCGCGCGGGCCTGACGGAGCGCAGCGGTGCCCTCGTTCTTCCTCGCGCTGCTCGCTGCCGCGCTGTTCTCCTTTGGCGCGCGCGACCAGGTGCTGATGGCGCGGCTGGCGCGGGCGCATGGCGGCGGTGCCGGAATGCTGATCGCCGTGGGTATTCTCGTCACCGCGATCTCGAGCAGCGTGATGGCGTGGGGCGGAGCGATGGTGGCAGGCATCCTTCCTGCTGCCGCAAGGACGATGCTGGTCGCTTTCGCGCTCGCGGCCGCCGCCTTCGAGCTGGCCTGGCAGCGCCGGGACGCCGCGCCGCGCGAGCCGACCCGCTCGCTGTTCGCGCTGTTCGTGGTCCTGCTCGCCCGCCAGCTTGGCGATGCGGCGCGGTTCGGGGTGTTCGCGCTCGCGGCGGCGAGCGGGGTGCCGGCGCTGAGCGCGCTCGGCGGCTGGCTCGGAGGCGCGGCGGCGCTGGTGCTGGCGGTGGTCGCCGCTGACGACCTGGCCGATCCTGCACGCTTGCGCCTCGTCCGGCGGCTGCTTGCCGCCCTGTGCGCGGTCGCCGCGCTGGTGGTGGGGCTGGGCGCAAGAGGGCTGCTTTAGGCGGGCCGCCGCCGAGCTGTCGGCGGTGCATACCTATTTCCGCAGAGTGCCGTTGCGCTCGCCACCTGCCTCGGGCAGGCTTGCTGCCATGGTCGACGCCGTGCAGATCATCGAGGGTGCGCCCGACAGCGCCGTTGCCGACTGGCTGGAGGCCCGCCTCGGTGCAGCCCTGGCCGCACGTCACGGCACCGTCGCGATCTGCGTACCGGGCGGATCGACCCCGTTTCCGATTCTGGCCGAGCTCGTGCGGCGCGACCTTGCCTTCGACCGGCTGGAGGTCTGGCCCAACGACGACCGGATCGTGCCGGAAGACCACGAGGCTTCCAACACCGGCAAACTGCGCGCCCTGCTCGAGCCGGCCGGCGCGCGGGTGGTCGCGCTGGCCGAGGATGGCACGCCGCCGCGTTTCGCGCTGACCTGGCTGGGCATGGGCGCGGACGGGCACATCGCCTCGCTGTTCCCCAACACCGATCCGCGGGCCGACGATCCGCGCCGGGTGCGCCGGCTGACCCCCGATCCCTTGCCGCCCCACGCCCCGTTCGACCGGATCACCCTGACCATTCCCGCTCTGCTCGACTGCGCGGCGCTGCTGTTCGTCATCCGCGGCAACGACAAGCGCGCGGTGTTCGATGCGGCAGCGGCCGGGGCGAGCGACCTGCCGGTGGCGCGCCTGCTGGCCGCCCGCACCGCGCAGCCGGTGACTTGCTTCGCCTGACCGGGCGGGGCAGCCGGATGGCTCACAGCAGCGAGAGCTGCGCCATGTCGGACGGGGGCCTGGGCGGCCGTTCGCCCTCCAGATTCGACAGGGTCAGCCCCATCAGCCGGATCGGCAGCGGCAGCGGCAGAACTTCGTCGAGCAGCGCGCGCGCGATCCGGGCGAAGGCGGGCTTGTCGGGCACGGCATGGTCGAGCGAATGCGCGCGGGTAACAGTGCGGAAGTCGGTGTACTTCATCTTCAGCGTCACGGTTCGGCCCTTGGCTCCGGTCTTGTCGATGCTGTCCCACACGATGTCGATGATGCCCTCGAGCGTCTCGCGCAGGGCTGCGCCAGTGGAGATGTCGTGGGCGAAAGTCCGCTCTCCGCCGACCGACTTGCGGACCCGGTTGGCGCGCACCGGCCTGAGATCGATGCCGCGCGCGGCGCGGAACAGATAGTCCGCCATGCTGCCGAAGTGCTCGCGCAGGAAGGCGAGGTCCTTCGCTGCCAGATCGGCCCCGGTGGCGATGCCCAGCCGCTCCATCCTTTCCGCACCCCTGGGTCCGACCCCGTGGAAGCGCCGCACCGGCAGCCCCGCGACGAACCGCGCCCCTTCGCCCGGGCGGATCACGCACAGGCCATCGGGCTTGTTCTGGTCGCTGGCGATCTTGGCGAGGAACTTGTTGTAGCTGACCCCGGCGCTGGCGGTGAGCCGGGTCTTGGCGCGGATTTCCTGCCGGATCAGCTCGGCGATGCGGGTGGCGCTGCCGATGCCCAGCTTGTCGGTGGTCACGTCGAGATAGGCCTCGTCGAGGCTCAGCGGCTCGACCAGGTCGGTGTGGTGGCGGAACACGCTGCGGATCTGCCGGCTCACGTCCTTGTAGACTTCGAACCGGGGGCGCACGAAGATCAGGTCCGGGCACAGCCGCCTGGCCGTGACGGAGGGCATGGCGCTGCGGACCCCGAACTTCCTCGCCTCGTAACTGGCCGCCGCCACCACCCCGCGCCCGCCCGCGCCACCGACCGCGACCGGCTTGCCGCGCAGTTCGGGATGGTCGCGCTGCTCCACGCTGGCGAAGAAGGCATCCATGTCGACGTGGATGATCTTGCGCAGGCCCATCCCCGCTTCGCCGTCTCCCGGCGCGTCGCCCTGCATTGCGTCCATGGTGCGGCCAGCATAGCGCGGACGGGCCGCGGCCGGAACCGCGGCGGGCGGCGAGACTTATCCTGTCCGATGCGAGAAAGAGGGTGTTCAAGTCCTGCGCCCGCGCGCAAGGCGGGGCGGATGGCCGAACACAACCCCACTCCCCGTCCCGCAAGCAGGCTGGGCGAGCGCGAACTGATCGTGCTGATGGCCCTGCTGATGAGCCTGCAGGCCTTCGGCATCGATTCGATGCTGCCGGCGCTCGGCGTGATCGGGGGCGAGCTGGGGGCGACCGGCAACGAGCGCCAGTTCGTCATCAGCGCCTACTTCCTCGGCTCGGGTATCGGTGCGTTCTTCCCCGGGGCCTTCGCCGACCGGTTCGGCCGGCGGCCGGTGCTGTTCGTCGGGCTGGCGGCCTACGTGGCGTTCTCGCTCGCCTGTGCGCTGGTGACGGATTTCGCCACGCTGCTGGCGCTGCGCCTGGTGCAGGGCATCGCCTGCGCCGGCCTCAGCGTAGTGCCGACCGCGATCGTGCGCGACCGGGTGGGCGGCGACCGGATGGCGAGCATGATGAGCCTGATCATCATGATCTTTCTGGCGGTGCCGATCTTCGCACCGGCGATCGGCCAGGCGATCCTGCTGTTCGCCGACTGGCGGGCGATCTTCCTGGCCATGGCGTTGATGGGCACGCTTGTCGGGCTGTGGGTGTGGTGGCGGCTGCCCGAATCGCTGACCGAGGACAACGTGCAGGAACTCGATGCCGGCACCATCCTCAGGAACATGGGCCGGGCGCTCTCGAACCGGGTGGCGGTGGGCTACGTCGTCGGCAGCGCGCTGGTGTTCGGGTCGCTGTTCGGGTTCCTCAACTCCAGCCAGCAGCTGATCGAGGAGACCTTCGGCGCGGGCGATTACTTCGCGCTGATTTTCGGCGCATCGGTGCTGGGCATGGTGGTGGCGAGCTTCACCAACTCGCGCATCGTCGAGCGGTTCGGCGCGCGGCGGGTGAGCCATACCGCGCTGCTGCTGTTCCTCGTCGTCGCGGTTCTGCAAATGCTGTCGGCCGGGCGCGGCGGGCAGAGCCTGTGGGAGTTCGTCCCGCTGCTGGCGCTCAGCATGACCATGCTCGGCTTCGTCGGCGCGAACTTCAGCTCGATCGCGATGCAGCCGTTCCAGCAGATCGCCGGCGCGGCATCTTCGGCGCAGACGAGCGTGCGGATGGTCACGGGCGCGGTGCTGGGCGCGCTGATCGGCCAGGCCTACGACGGAACCGCCTTCCCGCTCGGCGTGGCAATGACGCTGTGCGCGCTGACCGCGCTCGCGCTGGTGCTCTACAGCGAGCGGGGCAAGCTGTTCCGCCGGCCCGGCGAGGCGCACAAGTACATGATCGTGCACGATATCCTGCGCAACTGAGCCTCGCAGCGGCCAGCGCGCAGAAAGACTACGCCTCGCCCTGAGCCGAAGGCGCGACGCGGCACAGCATGGCCTCGACCTGCACCTGCGCGCCCGCGCTGACGGCAAGCCCCTCGACCACCCCGTCGAACGGCGCGGTGAGGGCGTGCTCCATCTTCATCGCCTCGAGCACCATGAGCCGCTGCCCGGCGGTGACGGTCTGGCCCTCGGCGACATCGACCGCGATGACCTTGCCCGGCATCGGCGCAAGGATCGCGCCATCGGCGGCGGAGGCGTGGCCGGTGCCGTCTTCACGATGGGAGCGGATCACGAAGGCCGCTCCGTTCTCGAAATAGGCATGATGGCGTTCCGCCCAGCACGACGCCTCGTGATCGAAGACGCGGTGCACCGCAGTCAGATCGAGCGGCGTTTCGATCCGCTCGCCAGCGAATGACAGCGCGACAGCGTTGCGGGGTGCGGCGTTGAGGCGGAAACCCAGCAGCCCGCGAGCCCGTTCGATTTCAAGGAAGGGGACCTGCTCGAAGAAGGCATCGGACGCAGCAGCGGCGAGAACCGCGGATGACGGTTGCGGTTCGGCAATCAGGTCATCCTGACGCGCTTCGATGGTGCCGGTGGTCATCGTCGCGAGCCGGTACTCCTCCAGCTGCGTCAACCGGCTGAGGAACCACGCATTGTGCCTTACCGGCAGGGCCGCGACTTGGCGGCAAGCCGAATCCAGCTGCGCTATGGCCGCATCGCGGGTATCTTCGTGCACGATGATCTTCGCGATCATCGGATCGTAAAACGGCGAGACTTCGCTGCCTTCTTCAACTCCGGTTTCAATTCTCGCCGCCTGGGGCAGGCGCAGAATGTCCAGCCGCCCCGTGCTCGGCAAGAAACCCTTGGCCGGGTCTTCCGCATAAAGCCGCGCCTCGATCGCGTGGCCGTTAATGCTCAGCTCTTCCTGCTTGCGCGGGATCGGCTCGCCGCTTGCGACCCGCAACTGCCATTCGACCAGATCGACCCCGGTGATTTCCTCGGTGACGGGGTGTTCGACCTGAAGGCGGGTGTTCATCTCCATGAAGAAGATGCGGTCGGCGCGCAGGCCCTCGCTGGCGTCGGCGATGAATTCGATAGTGCCCGCGCCTTCGTAATCGACCGCCTTGGCGGCGCGCACGGCGGCGGCGCAGATCGACTCGCGCGTCTCCGCGTCCATGCCGGGGGCGGGGGCTTCCTCGATCACCTTCTGGTGGCGGCGCTGGAGCGAGCAGTCACGCTCGAACAGGTGGACGACTTGGCCGAAGCTGTCGCCGAACACCTGCACCTCGATATGGCGGGGCGAGGTGATCCACTTTTCCAGCAGCACTTCATCGTTGCCGAAGCTGGCCTTGGCCTCGCGCCGGCAGCTTTCCAGCGCGGCCACGAAATCTTCGGGCGCGTCGACCTTCCTCATGCCCTTGCCGCCGCCGCCAGCGACCGCCTTGATGAGGACGGGGTAGCCGATGGCCTCGGCCTCCTTGGTCAGGCGCTCGACCGACTGGTCCGAGCCGTCATAGCCGGGCGTCACCGGCACGCCCGCGCTGCGCATCAGCTGCTTGGCCGCGTCCTTCAACCCCATCGCGCGGATGCTGGCGGGTTTGGGGCCGACCCAGATCAGCCCTGCATCGAGCACGGCCTGCGCGAAGTCGGCATTCTCCGAGAGAAAGCCGTAGCCCGGATGCACCGCATCCGCCCCCGTCTGCTGCGCCGCCGCGATGATCTTTTCGCCCACGAGGTAGCTTTCGGCGGCGGGCGAGGGGCCGATATGCACCGCCTCGTCTGCCTGGCGCACGTGGAGCGCCTTGGCATCGGCATCGGAATAGACCGCGACCGTCGCGATCCCCATCGCTCGGGCAGTGCGGATGATGCGGCAGGCAATCTCGCCGCGGTTGGCAATGAGGAGTTTGGTGATCATCATTGCGGGTTATCGCCGGCCTTGGTTCGTGTCGAGATGGAGCGGGGTTTCTCGCAGAGACGCAGAGGAAAGGGAGACGGTGAGAAGGTTGCGCGGCGAAGCCGCCTTGCTGTCTCACGCGAAGACGCGAAGAGGGTGCGCTGCGGCTCGGCTCCGTGTGACCTCTTCGCGTCTTCGCGTGAACAACCTTGAATACCGCTTCGCGGAGGACGCGAACTCTCCCCGTCTCCCTTTCCTCTGCGTCTCTGCGAGACACAAATCAGCGCATCGCCCCCGGTGAGGCGAAATCCCGTCGGGTCCAGCGCGGCGTTTCGGGCAGGGGTGGCGGGCGGTTGACAACAGCCTCGACAAAGGCCGCCGCTGCGTGCCTGATCTTGTCCCACTTGCTGGTCGAGACGCGGTGGTCCCATGCTGCTGCCCCGCGCCGCCGCACCTCGCGGCCGATTGCGCCGTAGATGCGCGCCGCGCTGAGCACCGCCCAGCGGCTGCGGAAGGGGAGGCGCGCCGCGCCGATGCGGGCGGCGGCCTCGTGCTGCTCCATCAGCGCAACCAGCTTCGCTGCCATGTCGGCCAGTTCCTGCCGGTGGTGCGGCTTGCTGTGCTGGCCGGGCTCGATGTCTTCCTCGACCAGCCACTCGACCGGCAGGTAGCACCGGCCCGCCGCATCGTCTTCGACCACGTCGCGCGCGATGTTGGCCAGCTGGAAGGCGAACCCGAGGTCGCACGCCCGGTCCAGCGTGTCCTCGTCGTCGGGGCGCACCCCCATGACCAGCGCCATCATCGCGCCGACCGCGCCCGCCACGTGATAGCAGTAGCGCATGAGATCGCGCGCCGAGCGCGGGCGCCAGTCGTCGGCGTCGAGCGCGAACCCGGCGATCACGTCTTCCGCCATTGCCGGCGTGATGCCGCATTCCTTCGCCACCACGCCCAAGGCATCGAACGCGGGGTCGCCGGTCGCTTCGCCCGCGAGCGCCCTGGCGGTCAGCGTGCGGATCCGGCCGAGCCGTTCCTCGGCGTCCGACTGGTCGCCCAGTTCGCCGCCCATTTCCTGATTATCGGCAATGTCGTCGCACCGGCGACACCAGGCGTAGAGCAGCCACACCCGCTCGCGCGTTGTCCGGTCGAACAGGCGGCTGGCGGCGGAGAAGCTCTTGGAGCCGCGCTTGATCGACAGCCGCGCGTGTTCGACCAGCGCGGCGCGGGTAGCGGGATCTGTCGTCACCAACAACGTGAGTCCCCGCGCAGGCGGGGACCTCCTTCGTAGTCGCCCGAGGTCCCCGCCTGCGCGGGAACTCGCATGAAGGCGAACATCAAAGCTCCTCGGCCTTCATCCGGAAGATCGGGGTGTGGGCCTGGTAGGCGGTCATCGCATCGAGCAGTTCGGGCAGGGTGTCGCGGGCGATCAGGATGTTCTGGTGCGCGGGCCGGACGAAGCCTACTTCGGCCATGTGGCGGTTGAACGCGATCAACTGGTCGTAGAACCCGAACGCGTTGAGCAGGCCGACGGGTGAGGTGTGGTAGCCGAGCTGCGCCCAGCTGACCGCTTCCCACAGCTCGTCCATCGTGCCGACCCCGCCGGGCAGGGTCACGAACCCGTCGCTGAGGTCGGTGAAGGCCTTCTTGCGCTCATGCATTCCCGAAACGATGTGCAATTCGGTGCAGTCGTGATTGGCGACTTCGGAATTGGCCAGCGCATCGGGGATCACCCCGATCACCTCGCCGCCCGCCTCCAGCGCGCCACTGGCAACCGCCCCCATCAGCCCGAGCCTGCCGCCGCCGTAGACGACGCCGATCCCGCGCTCCGCCAGCGTGCGGCCGACGTCGCGGGCAAGCTCCATGTAACGCGGGTCGGCCGGCGTCGCGGACCCGCAATAGACAGCGAGACGGTTCATTGTGCGGGTCATTGTGTCGAGCCATTATGTCCCGCGCAGACACGGTCAACCACCGCCGCCATGCCAGATCCTGCTTCGGGCACGTTGGGTGTACCGCGCTGATCGCGCGCAAAATAGGAGACGAAAGCCTTCTCACCGAAAGTGAACGCGCCCCAGTCGATCTGCCAAGAGCGCGCCTTGCAATCGATCACATAGCCAATCGTGTTGAGCTGATGCTGTGTCCCGTCGGCCAGGATGGTCTCAACCGTGACCGCAGCAATTCGCAATTCGGGCTGGTCGGCCAGGCTCCGGACAGAATCGGGTGCCAGCCAGTATCGCATGGTGATGTTCGCATCGTTCGTGGCTGCCTGCGATCCCACCTCCTCCCAGCCATGGTTGTCGAGCGGGATCGGCAAGTGCGGCATTTCGGGCTGAGCCGCCAGTAAGGCCAGTGCAATCATGCACCCACCCCCGCCAGATCCGCCAGCATCAGCCCCGCCGTCGCCTTGGCGCTGCCGACCACGCCAGGGATGCCTGCGCCCGGGTGCGTGCCGGCACCGACGAGGTAGAAGTTGCCGATCACGTCGTCGCGGTTGTGGCCGCGGAACCAGGCGCTCTGCCACAGCACCGGCTCCAGGCTGAACGCGCTGCCGAGGTGCGCGTTGAGATCGTGCGCGAAGTCCTTGGGCGCATAGCTGAACTTGGTCACGATCCGGTCGTGGATGTCGGGGATCAGCCGCCGCCCGACTTCATCGAGGATGCGCTTCTCCAGCATCGGGCCGACCTGGTCCCAGTCGACCGCCAGCTTGCCCATGTGCGCCACCGGCACCAGTGCGTAGAACGTGCTCTTGCCCGGCGGCGCCACGCTCGGGTCGGTCACGGTCGGGTGGTGGAGGTAGATCGAGAAGTCCTGCGGCAGCACCCCATGATTGTAGATGTCGTCGAGCAGGCCCTTGTAGCGCGGGCCGAACAGGATCATGTGGTGGGGGATGCCGGGCCAGCTGCCCTCCAGCCCGAAATGGACCACGAACAGCCCGGGGCTGAAGCTCTTGCGGGC
>ERZ1066123.101-NODE-101-length-72998-cov-7.903473_pt1 | contig 72998 bp, 64 predicted proteins | sample MGYA00382770_ERZ1066123 | MGnify/ENA primary metagenome ERZ1066123 (study PRJEB33369, sample SAMEA5778353) | biofilm metagenome | biome: Industrial cooling water; feature: Water cooling tower basin; material: Biofilm | place: United Arab Emirates | collected...
GTGTAGATCTCGGTGGTCGCCGTATCATTAAAAAAGATCTCGGAAAACAACCCCTGGAATGTCGAGTCGAACGATTCGTTCTCGATGTATTGAAACCCTTTTTCCAGCGTATGTAACAATTCCTCGTCTTGCGTTCGGGCCATTTCAGAGATGCTGCTCCACAAAAACGGCGGCTCGATCACGTAGTGCACCTTGCTGCGCATATGCTTTTCAAAGACTTCGGTATCGGATGGGTTGTTTTGGTACCAAACGGCAAGGGGCGACACGCTGCCCGACACTTTGGGGTAATCGCTTCCGAGTTCCTTGGCGGCCGAAGCCTCGTAGTTGTCGCTCAGATAGCGCAAAAACAGGAAGGAAAGCATGTAATCGCGAAAGTCGTCGGCGTTCATCGCACCGCGCAATTGGTCGGCGATGTTCCAAAGCGCGATGCCGAGTTGTTTTTGTTCTTTTTGTGTCATGCAGGGAACTATTTCTTTTTCTTGTTGGTCTTTAATATCTTTTTTTCATCACCGTCCCACTTTCGTTGCAGCTTTTTGACATCTTCGGCAGCCGGAAGATTTTCAGGGACAATTCCTCTATTCACCAGCATTTGCCTCACCGCCAGGTTATAGTTGTTTTTCGGTCTGGCTTAATTTCTCCCTTGCTTTGACCCGTTCAAATTCCAAAAGCCTTTGTTCAACCATTTCAGCACGACGCGTTTGTACTGCAAAGTAATTTTGAGCGAATGCAATTTCTTCCTTACGGCTATCACCGTTTTGGGCAATTAGATAACAAGCGTATCTTGTGAGGGCGATATCATCAATCGCTCTTTCAGAGTTTGACCCAATTTCGACCATTTTCCTAACGTCAGGAAAATGGTTTTCTATCGATTCTCCAGCATTTCTACATGCATCTTTCGCTTTTTGAATAACCTTTTCAAAATTTTCCCATTTGGAATAGCCCAACAATTCCTGAAGCTCTCTTGCACTCCAGCATTCAACGCCTTCAAGTTCTGATGCCGCCGCTTCAAATTTTGAGAACAGCGAACGTATTTCTTCTGATTTCATAATATTATAATTATGGGTTCGGGTTGGGAAAGAGCTGTTGCATCAATCCCTTTTTATGCAGTTTTAAACTTTCTATTTTTTGGGTTTGCGCCTGGATCTGGTCGTCGAGGGAAGAGAGGCAGTCGGCGATTTTTTGTTGTTCTGCTATATTCGAAGGAATCTTGACTTGAATTTCTGCAAGTGCTGAAGAGTTTATAGCGGGATAATTTGAGCCTGTACATTTCTCCAGAACTTTATCAACGAATCGGTCAGTATGAATGTATTGAAATAAAAATTTTTCAGATTCGTATGCGCGTAGCTGTGCATATCCGGTCGAAGCGACATAGGATCGTCCATCCTCCATCGCGAAATACAAGTTATTTTTTTGATACGGTCGAACTGTCTGAAAAATAATATCCTTGTTCTTCAGTAATCGTTGAGCTCTACTTGGTGCACCGTCCCGCGGAATTAAATTTCGCTTTAATAGAAACCCATTTTCCACCGACTCCAAGTCGATATAAATAAACTCGTCGGGCAAATACCCTGCGGATGGATTCAGATTACAAACATCGCGAAGCTTCTTCTCTTCCCACTCCCCCTCAAACTCCCCAAACCTCAACCTCGGCACGCTCTCCCCATCAGCCGGAAACAAATCCTGCATCAACCCTTTTTTATGCGCTTTCAGCAACTCGAGTTTTTGGGTTTGGGCGGTGATGACGTCGTCGAGCGAGGAAAGGCAGTCGGCGATTTTTTGTCGCTCCTTCGGGTTTTTAGGAATTGGATTAGAAACATTCTCAACATCAGAATGCGAAAGATGTTTAACCGTCGTCCTAGCTGTCTTCTCTTCAATCAGTTTTAATTGAATCGCTAAGTAATAATGAAAAAATTTCTTCTCAGCGGCATCGAACGTCTTAATTCGCCCCACCCTTTGGTTTAATAGGGCATTTCCCTTTTGCCACTCTATCGGGGTGAAATCTCCGTCCATACCGATAAGAATGTCGCCATTCTTAACAATATAATTTTGGTCAAAAACTCCACTAAAAAAAACAGGCTTGTCATCTGACTTTAAGTCTCTGTTCTTAATCAACCGCAGGCCATCACCGGCTTCGTTAAATTCCGACGAGCTAAACGGAAATCCAGTTTGAAACTGAAGAAACATTGACAATCTCTCTTCTGCCCATCCCTCTTCATTAACAAATTCCGGAAAGCGTTTCTCTGGAAAAACTTCTTTACTCATACGCCTTCAATCCACTGATTTCCTGACCGCCCGCCAATTCTTTCAAGTGCGGCACCAGGTCGTCCATTAATACTAGTTCTTTTTCGCGGCGTTCCTTCCAACTTAACTCCAGCGGGGCAAGGAAATCGGTGAGTTCTTCGCCATCGAAAATCTTGCGGCTCACGATGTCGTTTACAAACGTCTTGAGGTGCTCGAACTCCAGTCCGTGTTTTTGGGCGATGTGCGTGAGTTCCCTCTCGGCCTTTTCCGCGATGAAACGCTCGAGCCCGTAATGCACTTCGGCTTCGTTGAGCGGCCGGCTCATGTCGAGTCCTTCGATGTATTCGGTGATGACCTCGCGTTTGTCGGCAAATTTGGCATCCGAAGCAATCAGCCGGACGACCTGTTCCTTGGTCATTGAGGTTTTGGTGGTTTTTTGCGTCAGGTCGGCAATCAACCCCATGATGTAATCGTAATCAATCGTCGCCGAGGCAAACAACACAAACTCAAAATCGAGTTGCTGCACGTCGTCGTTGTCTTCTTCCTTGACTTGCTTTTCGCGAAGTTGTTTGGCCGTTTCGAGATACGCCGCCTTAAAACCGCGCAGTTCGTCCTGCGGCAGGAGCGTTTCAATTTTTTGTTTTTGTTCGGGTTCGATGTCGGTATACTGATCCAGTTGCGTCTTGATGCGCTGCACTTCCTTGAACCGGTTGATGAACTCGCCGCGCGCACGATCGCCCCGCAGGTTGTTGACTTCCTCCGGTTTGCAACTGAGCCCGTAGGATTGCATGAGCGTGCCCAGATCGGCAATGGCTTTTTCGTATTTCGCGATGACTTTAGGCGCGGGTTCCACCAGCCAGATTTCGCGCGCACGGCCGGTATCCTCGCCCGAGAACAGCGCGATGGCATCGTTGACCGCCTCTTTCTGCTGACGGAAATCGAGAATTTTCCCCGCCGGCTTGGTGTCGTTCAGTACGCGGTTGGTGCGCGAGAACGCCTGGATGAGGCTGTGGTATTTTAGATTCTTGTCGACATACAGCGTATTGAGGTATTTTGAGTCGAACCCCGTCAGGAGCATATCCACCACAATCACGATGTCGATCTTGTTTTTGTGCGCATAATCCTTGTTGGCGTATTTATGGTCTTTGATGCGCTTCTGGACGTCCTGGTAATACGAATCGAATTCGTTGATCGTATGGTTCGTGCCGTACTGGTTGTTATAGTCGGCGATGATTTCGCGGAGCGCGTTTTTCTTTTTCTCGGGTTCAAACTGGTTGTCGAGTTTCTCCTGTTCGAGGTCTTCCTGAATCTGGCGGATGTCCGCATTGCCCTCGGCCGGTGGCGAAAACACGCAGGCGATGTTCAGCGGCACAAAGTTTTCGTTATCGGCTTTTCGCTTTTGTTGCCTGTCTTTGAAATAGTGGTAATAGTCGATGGCTTCGTTGATTGATGCCGTAGCCAGCACTGCATTGAAACGCCGTCCGTTGGTGGCTGCATCGTGTTTGTCGAGTATGGTTTCGATGATCTGGATGCGGTGCGGAAAACTGCCCACGGATACGGTTTGCTCGGGTTTGAAATAATCGATTTGAAACCGCAGCACGTTGCGGTCGTCGATGGCATGCGTGATCGTGTAGGCGTGCAACTGCTTTTCGAAGATATCATCGGTGGTTTTAAAGGAACCCTGATTGCCGTCGACTTTAACGAAACTCGCATTGTCGTCAAAAATGGGCGTCCCGGTAAATCCGAACAACTGCGCTTTGGGGAAAAATTCCTTGATGGCCTTGTGGTTCTCGCCGAATTGCGAACGGTGGCATTCGTCGAAAATAAAAACGATGCGTTTGTTGGCAAGCGGTTCGAGTCGTTCCTTGTAATTCTTTTTGTTGGTGCCGTCGAGTGCGAGCCCCAGTTTCTGGATGGTGGTGACGATGACTTTATCGGCATAATCGCTTGACAGCATCCGGCGCACGAGCGATTCCGTGTTTGTATTTTCTTCGACGCTGCCTTCCTGGAATTTGTTGAATTCTTCGCGGGTTTGCCGGTCGAGATCTTTCCGGTCGACGACGAAGAGGCATTTTTCGATATCGGGATTGTCTTTGAGCAGCGTTGATGCCTTGAATGACGTGAGCGTTTTTCCGCTTCCGGTGGTGTGCCAGATGTAGCCGTTGCCGCGGTTTTCCGAAATGCATTTCACGATGGCTTCGACGGCATAAATCTGATAGGGCCGCATCACGAGCAATTTCTGTTCGCTTTCCACCAGCACCATGTATTTGGAGATCATTTCGCCGAGCGTGCACTTGGAGAGGAACTTTTCAGAAAATGTGTCGAGGTGGTCGATTTTCCTGTTCTTCTCGTCGGCCAATTTGTACACCGGCAGAAACTGCTCGTCGGCATTGAAGGCGAAGTGCTGTTTCCGGTTGTTGGCGAAGTAATACGTATTGGTTTTGTTGGAAACGATAAAGAGCTGCATGAAGCACAGGAGCGAGTTCGAGTAGCCGTTGCCGGGATCGTTCTTGTAATCGACGATTTGCTGCATGGCGATACGCGGGCTCAGTTCGAGCGTCTTGAGTTCAATTTGAACCACCGGAATGCCGTTGATCAGCAGCATGACGTCGTACCGATGGTTGCTCCTGTCGGTGTTCATCCGGAGCTGGTTTACGACTTCGTACTCGTTTTTGCACCAGTCTTTGATGTTGACCAGCGTGTAATGCAGGGGCGTTCCGTCTTCGCGTTGGAAGTAATTGCGTTGGCGCAGAATTTTCGATGCCGTAAAAACATCGGGGTTGACGATTTCGTCGCGAAGGCGTGCAAACTCGGCATCGGATAAACGAACCCTGTTCAGCGCCTCAAATTTCTCCCGGAAGTTGTGTTCCAATGCTGCCTTGTCCCGGATGTCGGGCCGGTAGGTGTATTTCAGATCGGACAGTTTGCGGATGAGCCCCGCTTCAATCTCGTGTTCTTTGGTCATGTGTTTGGTTTAGGCGGCGGAAGCCGTCGACCCGAAAATATCACTTTTACAGTAGCGTGACCTTCGGGCGCAGCCAAACTTATTAAAAAAACAGCAGACGGGCAATGCCGTAACAGGGGTTAGCGGTAAGCTGGCAGCTATCAGCTTTTAAAACTGTAACCTGTAAACCGTAAACTGTCGACTGCTAACTAACAACCTGCCACTATTATGGTTACATTTGACCACGCTCACGCTCAAGCTTATGAAAAAAACTTTTATATAGTTTGTGCACGTCCGGTAGATTTTGTCAACGCACATAATTTTACTTTAATTTACGCAGTGACCCAATTCCCATCCCATGGAATTTATAATACTTGGCATCATTTTATTTTTTTGGATAGTTGGTACGTGGTTTTTTACAGATAAGCGCATATATAAAAACCCATTGTATTTGGATGCCCTGTCCGAGGGTCAAAAATTATTAAATGAAGTTGCCCAATTTGACAGGTATGTTACGTGGATAGAGGGCGATCAATTGAAGAACGATTATAAACCGTCCTACCTCTTTTTTAAGAACAGCGTGTTTAAGTTTAAAAAAGAGCCACTTGTAAAAGAATACATTGCAGCATACGAAGATTTAAACTCGATTATCGATGCGCATAACAAACGATTTGTTGCTTCTCAAAAGCAAATTCATAGGTTATTCTTTGATGCTATAGAAGGGAAAAAGCTCGACGATCAACAGCGCACGGCTGTATTAACGGATGAATATTCAAATTTGATTATTGCCGGAGCCGGCTCGGGAAAGACACTCACGATCATTGGCAAAGTTTTGCACCTGACCCGCAATTTAAACATTTCTCCGACTGAAATTCTTTTATTATCCTTCACAAAAAAAACAGTCACCGAACTTAACGAGAGGATTTCAACGTTAGCCCCCGGGCTTGAAGCTACTACTTTTCACAAACTGGGTTATAAGATTATTCAGAAATATGTAAAATCGCCGCCGGTCGTTACCAACGAAAATACGCTGGCAAATGTGATAGCAGCCTATTTTAAAAAGGACATTATTGCTGAACCGGAGGCCTTGCAGGCATTTGTGGAATATGTTGCTTGTTATTTAAATATTCCGGAAGATCTGGATTACTACGGCTCACTTGGTGAAAAATTAGAAGCTGAGAAAGGAATTGATTTTCGCACCCTTAAATCTAAATGCGAACCCGTTAATAAAGAGGGTAAGCCATCGCTCGATACGCTGCAGGGCGAAAGAGTAAAAAGTGTAGAAGAATTGGTCATTGCTAATTTTTTGTATCTGAATGGCATTGAATACGAATATGAAAAAAAATACCCTTACGGAGATGTTGTTTACCGCCCTGATTTCTATCTAACGGACTACCACATTTATCTCGAGCATTTTGGCGTAGACGAAAATAATCGCGCAAAATGGCTTTCCGAACTAAATGAAAAGAAGTATCTGGAGGAGATGGTTTTAAAGCGCAAAACGCATGAAACCTACGGCACTAAATTGATTGAAACATATTCTTATTACAATCGAGACAATATGTTGCTTCAAAAATTGGAAGAAATGTTGAAAGACCATAATGTTACGTTTCGCCCTAAAGACCCAGAAAAGATATATCAAAGTGTTACGCAGAATGATCCCAATTTTGGAAGTGAACTTAATAAACTTGTCGAAAGTGTTATCAATTTAAGTAAGTCCAACGGATTTAACGAAGAAACGCTTAGAACAACATATCTCTCGAAATCCTCCAGAAGCAAACCTTTTTTACGGGAAAGACAAGACATGTTCCTGAAGTTTGCTCTTCGTGCGCTTGCTAAGTATAATAGTATACTCGCGGAACGCAACGAAATCGACTTTAATGACATGATTAATCAAGCGACCCAGCTTGTACAGCAAAACAAGTCGGATTTCCATTATCGATATGTAATCATTGACGAATATCAGGATATTTCCGTTTCGCGTTTTAATCTGGTCCTCGAAATTCGGGAAGCTTCTCAAGCAAAAATGATATGCGTGGGCGATGACTGGCAATCGATTTACCGTTTTGCGGGTAGCGATGTCTCCTTGTTCAGAAATTTCGAAAAGTTTGTAGGGCAATCCGAAATTCTCCTAATCGAACAAACCTACCGTAACTCGAAATCTTTGATTAACATCAGCACAAAATTTATTCAAAAGAATCCGCTGCAAATAAAAAAACAACCCAAATCGGTAAAAGAAGACACCACTGAACCAGTAAAGTTTATACGATACACTTCAGACCGGTACGAAAGCACATTTGTTTCTGTCGTTCAGCAAATTGCCGGCGATTATCCCGAGCAATCCATTTTGGTCATAGGCCGACATCGATTTGATATAAATGCTTTAATCTCCTCTTCATCTAGTCCTGTAAAATATATTGAAAGAAGTGGTATGCTACTCGTAGACGGTGTAGCCAATAACGAAATTAAATATATCACTGCGCATCAGTCGAAGGGAATTGAAGCGGACAACGTAATTATTTTAAATGTCCAAAATAATTTGCTTGGTTTCCCGAATAAACTTACGGATGATCCCATTTTAGCTGTTTTGCTAAATGATGCGGAAGAATTTTTACATGCGGAGGAGCGTCGATTATTTTATGTGGCACTTACTCGGACAAAAAACAATGTTTTCCTGATGGTTCCAGAAGATGCGTCAACATTCGCCCAAGAATTACTTTTTGACAACCATTATTTGTTAGGTGCCGGTAACGGCGCTGTCAAACAAACTCATTGCCCGTATTGCAAAAAAGGAGTGTTACTTGTTCGTGAAAATCAGAGTACCGGCAACCGATTCCTGGGATGCTCAAACTTTCCTTCGTGTAACCAAACGTTTAATTCACTCACAATTTTGGAAGACTCGATTCTGTGCGATCGATGTGAAAGCGGTTTTATGGTAAATCGTACCGGTATTTACGGAAACTTCCTTGGTTGCACTTGCTATCCACTATGTAAGAATACGATCAAATTAAATTAGCAGAATTAACGGTGCATCAAAACTCTTCGGTTAACCAATCACTGCTAATTAACCGCTAAAAATTAACGTTTTCTCCCTATCTTGTGCCCACTCTGACGCGGTATACCTTTACTAAAAAATAAAAAAATGCAAAGCCGTACGTCACGGGGTGGTGTTCTGAAATTTGTTATTTCCGCAATGGTGCTGCTATGCGCCATGCAGAGTTTCGGGCAGGCAATCGACTCGCTGCGAGCGGCCCTGCGCAATCAGTCTGCCTCAGAAAAACACCCGACGCAATTGGCATTATCGCAGGCTTACAGCCGAACCCGGCCCGACTCTGCATTGTACTTTGCCCGGGAGAGTTTGCGCAGCGCACAACGAACCCAACAAGATTCGGCCGTAGCGAAGTCGCACAAATGGTTAGGCGATCTGTATCAGGGAAAATCAAATTACCCGATGGCAGCAGCTTCGTACTGGAACGCGATCCGCCTGGCCCGCCGCATCGGAAATAAAAAAATCGAGTCGGCTGCACTCAACGGATTAGGCATAACCTACTATCTCCAAAAAGACTATCCTAAAGCAGAACAGTTAATTACGCAAGCCGCAGGGCTACGGTTTCAGACCGGAGATTATCAGTATTATTCCATTATCCTGTCGAACCTCGCAGCACTTTACTTCCAGAAAGGCGAATACCGAAAAGCAATTTCTTTACTGCGGAAGGTGGAAAAATCACTCCATCAAAAACAAGCCGGCCCGTACCTGCCCTCTCTTTACAACACCCTTGGCGGATGTTACCAGGTAGGATTTCCGTCGAAAGACTCGGCGGTATATTACTACAAAAAAAGTATCGCGGCGGCAAAGCAGTTCAATGTGCCTGAAAACGAAATGACCGGATACCACAATCTGGGTGAAAGCGCGTTACGGGCAGGAAAGCCTGCGGAAGCCCTCTCCTACTTGCTTCCCGCTTTGCGACTGGCAGAACAATTGGGGAACAAATCCTACCTCGTAAACATCTACAGTACGATTGCCGAAGCGCACGAAGCATCGGGCAATCTTGCGAAAGCGCTCGAATTTAAAAAGAAAGAATTTGCGGCAAGTCAGGAAGTTTTTGAAATAGAAAAACTAAAAGCCGTTAAAGATCTTGAAATCCGATACGAAACGGCTGTAAAAGATCAGAAACTGAGTGCGCAGGCACAGCGACTGAAAAAAGCGGAACTTCAGCACGAAGTGGAAAAGAACCGGCGGAATCTGATTTTATTCGTGCTGATTCTGGTGTCGCTGTCATTAATTTTTGCGGTATTATTTTTCAATAACCGGCGCAAACTTGCGGAGAAGCACAAAAAGGAAAAGCAGCGTATTTTCGAAAACATCGTACACGACATCCGCACGCCGATTACCCTGATTCGCGGGCAACTGGATTTGATTCTCGGAGAAAGTCGCGATAATGAGCCGCGTATCAGTCAGATCAATGAGCAGGCAGAAGAATTGATAGCGCTGGTGAATGAATTGCTCGATGCATCCCAACTCGATCAAAAAATGTACACTCCAACCCATAAAATAGGTGAAGTACAGCCGGTTTTCGAAAAACATGCTTTGCGACTCAAAAATGCGGTCAGAGAGAAAAATATTACTGTTGAAGTACAGGCTGACCTTTCGCCGCGGCTTATTCGATATCCTGCCGACGTTTTAGACAAAGTGCTCGCCAATTTGCTTAGTAACGCCATAAAATTTACGCCGCATAACGGTACGATCCGACTTCGTGCAGAAGAGCTCGACTCGGCGCTGTGCTTCCATGTTTTTAACTCCGGAAGCCGGATTGGCCGCGAACATGTGACGAGAATTTTTGAGCGTTTTTACCGCTTGCCGGAGGAGCAGATTGCAGGCAGCGGAATCGGGTTATCGATCGCAAAAGAGCTTTTGGATTTGGTGGGAGGCACCATTGAATGCCGCGATTTGGCATCCGGAGTGGAATTTACTTTCTTTCTACCTGTTAAACCTATTCTGCCCGATGCTGCCGAAACGTCATCGTCCGATCACAAGCCGGTTTTACTGGTGGTCGATGATAACGCTGACATCCGGAACTTGGTCGGATCATTTTTATCGTCGCATTTCCGACTACTGTTCGCCGTCGACGGGAAACAAGGCCTCGAGATCGCTCAGTCCCAGTTTCCCGACCTGATCCTCACGGATCTGATCATGCCGGGTACGGATGGTGCAGGGTTTATCGCGAATCTGAAAGCATCGGAAGAAACGGCTCACATCCCCGTGGTGGTGTGCTCGGCAAAAAACAACGAGGACACCAAATTACGTGCGTTGAACCTCGGTGCGGTTTCCTATATCACAAAACCCTTCCGACCTAAGGAAGTCCTCGCGACACTCTTATCAATCTATCAGCAGGAACAGGTAGTGAAAGACAAATATCACGAACTGGAGGACGACAGCCGCATTTGTGAAGAAAGGTTGCGCTCTCAGCACGAATTTGTCAACCGAGCCGTCGAAGCGGTTTTAAAACACATTGATGACCCTGCTTTTGACGTGCATGTACTTGCAGAAAAACTCTACTTAAGCCGGAGCCAGTTGCATCGCAAACTGATACAGCTCACCGGCTTGTCTTCCTCGCAATTTATCAAAATGGTTCGGTTGGAAAAAGCCAAGGATTATTTGCTGTCCGGCCAGTACAACATTACGGAAACCGCTTATAAATGCGGATTCGGAAGTCAGAGCAATTTTTCAAAATCATTTCAGGAATACACCGGATGTACAGCTTCCGAGTATGCAAAGCAGGCCTTACATCGCAATAATGCAACCAATAATAATAAAAATGCAACATTAGAAAACACGTAAAATACATTCCGACAATTACTTTAGCATGCAAACCCAAACATTATGAAAAAAAGTTTTACACTTATCTTTTTTCTGGTCGCCATTCTCTGCTGCCCGTCGGCGATGGCGCAGGTTAATTTAAATCAGGGACTTGTTGCGTATTATCCCTTAAATGGAAGTGCTGCTGATTTTAGCGGTAATAATAATAACGGAACACCTCTGGACAATGTGACTTATATCGCGGATGCTCAGGGAAATCCGGCTTCTGCCGTCTCATTTGGCGGAACTGCAAATCAGGGGCGAATCAGTATCCCGCACAGCGCTTCGCTGAATTTTACTACGGGTGCTACGTTTTCGTTCTGGGCGCGGATTAGCAACAGCACCGGCACTTTCGGAAACGGCAGTGTGGGTGCGGGTGGAAATCATTGTTTCTTTGCGAAAGCCGGCGATGCCGGAGGTGGTTTCTGGCAATTATCCAACATTCAGGGAGCCGACCTGCGTCATCAGATTGGTAACAATGGAATGACAGCACTCAGCGGTGTTTTTCCGAACTACTCGCTTAATCAGTGGATTCACTATACCGTTACCATGGACGCCAGTGGACACCGGACTTATATTAACGGCGTCCTGCAAACATCCAATACTACGGCGGCAAATTTTTCTGCAATGGCGAACCGGCCTCTCGTTTTGGGTCGTTTCAACACGGTTTGGTACCCGCTTAACGGCGGTCTTGATGAGTTCAGGGTGTACAACCGCGTGCTGACTACAGATGAAATTTCTGCTTTGGCATCAAACGATCTGGAAGAAATTACGGTTTCTTATACGATTGGCTCTAATTTATGTGCGGGAGATTCCTTGCAGATTACCGCGCAAACGACAGGCGCTTTTGCCGCCGGAAATCAATTTCTGGTTCAACTTTCGGATCCTGCGGGAAGTTTTGCACAGCCCGCCGTTATTCAGCGGATTGCTGCTTCGAGTTTAAACCAAACGCTTACTGTTACTTTGCCGCGGGGCGTTCCCTCAGGAACACAATATCGAATCCGCATCGTTAGCACTGCCCCACAGCAAGTTTCTTCTTCCAGCGCGGAATTCAGCATAACGGGTAGCGCAGGAAACATCCCCAATCCGACCTCATTTCGGTACATCGGATCGATAAACGGAAAAGATTATTTTCAAAGCAGATCGGCTGCGAATATCATGACGGCACGGAGCACGTGTCTGGCTAATGGCGGGTATCTTGCTCCTGTTAGCGATGCCATTGTAAATCAACTGTTTCAATCCAATGCCGGTAGTGCTCCGGTTTTTATCGGAGTGAACGATGCGCAAACCGAGAGTATTTTTGTCACAGAATCCGGCGCGCGCCTCACGTATACAAACTGGAACCCGGGCGAACCCAACAATTCTAACAACGAAGATTTCGTAGAGCTTGTAAACGGCACCGGACTATGGAATGATGTTAACGGAAGTACGGCGCGATTTTATTTTATGGAATTAAATCCCGCAGGCGGGGTGCAACAGGTTTGCGAAGGTGCCAATCTGCAGCTGCAAGCGCCTGCACTTACCAATGCAACTTATAGCTGGACAGGACCCGGCGGATTCAGTTCTTCTCTGCAAAACCCCGCCATTAGTAATCTTTCGCTTGCGCAGGCAGGGGTTTACCGACTTCAATATACTGTAAACGGATGTACATCTTCGCAGTTTGAAACGGTTGTCGAAATAGTTCCGCTGCCGAGAACCATCGGACAGACGCAAACCTTACCGGCGTCCCTAACGCAGGGATTAACCTTACATCTGCCGTTGAACGGCAATGGCACCGATGTTAGTCCGTCCGGAATAAATGCTACATTTTCAGGAGCGGTTACTGCGGCGGCCAATCGTTTCGAGCAGCCAGACAGTTGCATTCAATTGGCCGGGAATGGCGGTCATTTGCAATTGCCGTCCGGGGTTTATTTCAACGGGGGCGACTTTACCGTAAATGCCTGGGTTCGGAAAAGTTCGAATAATTCCTGGAGCAGGTTGTTTGATTTCGGGAACGGTCAAGCCAATCAGAATGTGCTACTGGCACTTACCAGCGGCACTACCGGCCGACCCGCTTCGCAGACGTTTACCGGAACTACCGGAGGCCCCGTGCTGACAAGTAATCAGGTTCTGCCGGACAATGTGTGGCAAATGATTACCTATAGCTGGTCCAACGGCGGCGGTCAGTTGATGATTAATGGAGTGCTGGTTGCTCAGGGACCTCAAAATCAGCCCGAAAACGTAGTGCGAACTCTGAATTATATCGGGCGAAGCAACTGGAACTCTGATGGTTTTCTCAACGCACGGATTGACGAATTCCGTATCTACAACCGCTTGCTGACTGCGGAAGAAATTCGTCAGTTGGTATCGCAACAGATCAATCCGCTACAGGCGCAATTGCAAAATGCTCAAACATGCAGCGGTCAATCGAATTCGATTCTTCTTCAAAATACACAGCCCGGAATGCAGTATCAACTTCGTGTGGACGGAAGCAATACCAATGTGGGTGCTGCACAAACCGGCACCGGCGGAACGCTGACCTTCACACTACCGAATCTTACTGCAACGGGCTCCTATCATTTCCTGGTGCAAAATCCCACGCTGGCGTGTTCGCAGATTATCACACCGGTAATTACGGTTCCGGTAACTCCACTTCCCGCTGCGCCTCAAACCACGGGCAACTCAGTTTGCAACGAAGGCAGCGTTACATTAACTGCCTCCGGAGCACCGGTTGGGGGAATTTATAACTGGTACCTGACGGCCACGGGCGGGACGCCTATCGCCGGTCAAACCGCGAGTACATTTCAGACACCGGTACTTAATGCTACCAGAACGTACTTCGTATCGATTTCAGTAGGAACCTGCGAGAGTCCGCGCACGGCAGTAACTGCTACTGTCAACAATGCATTAGCACCTGCGGTAGATATCAATTCAAACCTTATCCTGTACTCCAAATTTAACAATGACGCGTTAGACAGCACCGAAAATGCTATTAACGGTTCGGTTTCCGGTGGTCCGTTTTCCTATGAGGAAGACCGCAATGGAGTAGCGAATTCGGCACTGAGCATCACAAACGGTGCATTTGTAGACTACGGCAACCCGGGCGTGGTGCAACAACTTACCAATCAGGTAACGATTTCTATGTGGATTAAGCAGGATGCGTCTAACTTCGGATTCTTCTCTCCGCTATTAAATAAATTTCAAGGGAACGGGCTCTACCTCGCGCTCGACAGTTATCAGACTATTCCGCCTGGCCCGATGAACGAAAACCGTGTGCGCTGGCGGGTAAACAATTCCGTATTTCTCAATTCGAGCGTAAATGTGATTCATGGCGAATGGCATCACATTGTAGCGACATACAACGGATCGCAACTTCGCATTTATCAAAACGGGGTGCTTAGCGGGCAGCTGAACCATGTCGGAACCATTACCAACAACAGCACGAACCTGCAGTTCGGCAGGCAGTCTAATGGCTTAGGAAACGCGACCTTCAAAGGAGACGTGGATGAAATACGACTCTACAACCGGGCGTTATCGCCCGACGAGGTACGCACACTCTTCAACAACAGCAGCGCGGCATTTGCCACCTCGCCGGTTTGTAGCAACCAAGGCGAAATTGTGCTGTCGACCGTTGCCATTCCTGGAGCTACATATCAGTGGACCGGGCCGAATAATTTCAGTTCCACACAGCAAAACCCAGCGGCCATTACACAACCCACGGCTGCCAATGCCGGAACTTATACGCTCACTATCACCAATCCGAACGGCTGTGTTTCTTTGCCTCAGCAAGTTAATGTTGTGGTAAATCAAACGCCTGCCGCGCCGGAAGTGAGTAATGCAGCGGTGTGCGGCAGCGGAAATGCTACTCTATCCGTCACGAATCCGGTAGCAGGCGCGGCTTACAACTGGTATACCGATCCGCAGGGAGGCACACCTATCGCCGGAACGACCGGATCCACGCTTCAAATCAATAATGTTACCGCGAATACAGTTCGCTATGTTTCGGCGGTTGTTGCCGGTTGTGAGGGACCGAGAACTGCGGCAAATGTCAGCTACTTTTCAAATGTAAATACCTCTCTGACCGTTACCGGCAGTACGGTTTGTGCTTCAGCAACCACCGCACAGGTTACGATCAGCAATGCTGAGGCAGGCGTAACTTATCAGGCATTTTTAAACGATGTTCCCGTAAGCACTACAGTTACGGGCACCGGTGCGAACCTTTTGCTTTCGGTGAACGCTACACTGCTTTCCACAGGCACCAATCAGGTGGTGGTAAAAGCGAATTATCCGGACTGTAATCCCGTCAATTTAAGTCAACAAGCGCAAATTATCCGGGTTGTACCTGATACCGCAACCATTACCCCTTCGGGAACAACGCAGTTGTGCGCAGGGGAAACGGTAACGCTGCAGGCTTCGGCAGGCACATCTTACTTGTGGAGCACAGGCGCCACGAGCCAGTCGATTACGGTTTCTCAAGCGGGATCGTATTTCGTAACCATTACGAATGCGCAAGGCTGCACAGCAGAATCTGCGGCAGTAACTGTTACCGTAACCGCGATTCCGTCGGCGTCGATTACCCTTTCAGGATCACCGAATTTGTGTGCGGGCGAAACGGTAACTCTTCAGGCTACGGGAGGCACCAGCTATCTCTGGAACACGGGAGCGACTACGGCACAACTAACGGTGAGTCAGCCCGGCGATTATTTCGTGACCGCATTCAATGGTTCGTGCAGTGCGGTTTCCAGCGCGGTAACTATCACTCAGCAACCTGAAGTCGTTGCGCAAATTACGGTTCAGGGCTCGAGCGAACTTTGTCCGGGCGAAACCGTTACGCTTACTGCATCGAGTGGCAGTTCGTATTTATGGAGTACGGGTGCTACCACCCCATCAATAACCGTATCGGCTGCCGGTAGTTACACCGTTACCGTGTTTAACGGCGATTGCAGTGCTGTATCCGCACCGGTTGCGGTGAGCGTACGGGCAGTGCCTGAAATTCCCGGTACCATTTCGGGTGACACGGAAATATGTGTCGACAGCGCTCAATTGTACAGCATAGCAGCAGTTCCCGGTGCCGTATCGTATGTGTGGGAATTGCCACAAGGATGGACCGGAACTTCTACCGGAACAAGTATTTTAGCGACGAGCGGAACAGCATCCGGTTTTGTACGGGTATCGGCGGTTAATGACTGTGGAGAGAGCACGCAACAAACGCTGGAGGTTACGGTGGTAGCTATTGATGCAACGGTATTGCTCAACGATGCCCAACTTACTGCCCAAGCGGGTGCGGACAGCTATCAGTGGATCGACTGTACCACCAATCTTCCAATTGCGGGGGCTGATACAGCAGTGTATACCGCCACGCAGAATGGCTTTTATGCTGTTGAAATTACAGAGAACGACTGCACGACAGTATCCGAATGCGTTGAAGTAAACACGTTGCAAACCGTGGTTCCGAATGCGGCCTTTGCAATTCAGGCGTTTCCTAACCCTGTAGACAATCGTGTTGATGTCCGCCTCGTACCGGCGCCGAATGAAAAAGTACAATTAACTTTATATAATGTACTCGGGCAGCAGTTAAGCATTGTTCCGACGGAGGTCGAAGCCGGTCGTTTCAGTATCGATTTGCCTCTGTTGCCTCAGGGTCAGTATCTGCTGCATATCAGCAATGACACTTTGAAAGAAACGGTGATGCTATTGAAGAATTAATAACATCCTGCCAATAACAAAATGGCTGTCTTTTGGAAGACAGCCATTTTTTTTGACATTACTTTTTGAATAGTTTCTTACCGGCAAAAATCAGCCCCACTACTGCCAGTCCGGCCAAAAGGCCGACCACAAAATCCTTCAGGATTTCCGGCCAAGAGTGCAGCGCATGATGGAGGAAATCGATGGAATGATTGAAGATGCCGCCTGCGACAAGCAATAAGGCAAGGGTTCCGACAACCGCCAGTATTTTGATGATGTAAGGCAGCGCGTTAACGAGCATATTTCCGGTTTGGTAGAGAAAGCTGCCGGGGGCGCTGCGTTTCATAAGATTAAAACCGGCGTCGTCCATCCGAACAATGAGTGCTACAATACCGTAAACACCAACCGTTGCTAAGAGCGCCACTACTGACACGGTAGCAATCTGAATGGATGTCGGGCGATCTAACACGCTTCCCAGAGCGATAATTACGATTTCGACTGAAAGGATAAAATCGGTAGCGACAGCTGAGCGAATTTTTTTCTTTTCTGCATCGGGATCGTGTTGGATTTCTTCGAGCACTTCATGCCCTTCTTTTTTTCGGTGAAACAGAAACTCAACGATTTTCTCGGCACCTTCGTATGCGAGAAAGAGTCCGCCTGCCACCAGAATAAACTTAATCGCGATCGGGAAAAACGCGTTGAGTAAAAGGGCTGCGGGTACTATGATCAGTTTATTGATGAACGAGCCTTTGGTGATACCCCAAAGCACCGGAATCTCGCGGGAGGCCAGGAAACCGGTTGCTTTTTCCGCATTTACGGCGAGATCATCGCCGAGGATGCCGGCTGTTTTTTTGGTTGCAATTTTAGCGGTTACCGACACGTCGTCCATAAGGGCTGCGATGTCGTCGAGAATAGCGAAGAAGCCTGAAGCCATAGCTTGTTTTTTTTGAGTACCAAAAATAGGAATTCTAAACGAATACCGTCCGAAATGCGGTAATCGTTTGCTGATGTCGCTGGGGAGCAGTTACGTTGCGCGTTGCAGAAACATTCTGGAACTGGTGCGTGAGGGATTGCAGCGGCATTCGCGGCAAGCTGGCGCAGCCGCGGATACAGCGGAAAGCCCGACCCGCCAAAGGCGGGGCACGCCCAAAACGGTGTGCAAGCCTACGAGAAAATAGTGCAAAAAAAAGGACAACCTTTCGATTGTCCCTTTTCAATTTGCTAGTGCTGCTTACTCAGCGGCGTCTTGCTTTGGAGCGTCTGTAGCCGGAGCTTCAGGTGCTTCTGCAGCCGGAGTTGCAGGAGTTTCTGCGGTCGTAGTTTCTTCGGCTTTTTTACCTTTTCCACCGCGACGGCTTCTTCCTTTTTTCACTTCTTTCTTACCACCGTTGTAGAGTTCGTTGAAATCCACAAGTTCGATCATTGCCATATCGGCGTTGTCTCCCAGACGGTTGCCCAATTTGATGATACGGGTGTATCCTCCGGGACGATCGCCTACTTTGGCAGCCACATCGCGGAACAGGTCTGTTACCGCATATTTATTGCGCAGGTAAGCGAAAACGATACGACGGTTGTGGGTAGTATCTTCTTTCGACTTGGTGATTAGTGGTTCAACAAATTGCTTCAGCGCTTTTGCTTTTGCAACTGTGGTGTTGATACGCTTATGCATGATCAGTGAGCAAGCCATGTTTGCCAGCATCGACTTGCGGTGCGACGACTGCCTGCTTAGGTGATTTACTTTTTTTCCGTGTCTCATTGCTAATTCTAATTACATCTGAACGGATCAGACTAGTCTTTATCCAGTTTATATTTACTCAAATCCATTCCGAAGTGAAGGTTTTTCACAGCAACAAGCTCATCAAGCTCGGTAAGTGATTTTTTACCGAAGTTGCGGAATTTCATCAGGTCGTTTTTATTGAACGACACCAGGTCACCCAGGGTTTCCACCTCGGCTGCTTTAAGGCAGTTAAGGGCGCGTACAGACAGATCCATATCGACCAGTTTGGTCTTCAGAAGCTGTCTCATGTGCAGGGATTCCTCATCGTATGAATCGGTTTGCGCGATTTCGTCCGCTTCGAGTGTGATACGCTCATCGGAGAACAGCATAAAGTGGTGAATCAGGGTTTTTGCTGCTTCGGTGAGAGCGTCCTTCGGAGCAATTGATCCGTCAGTCTTGATTTCAAAAACCAGCTTTTCGTAATCGGTTTTTTGCTCTACCCGGTAATTCTCGATAGCGTACTTCACGTTCTTTACCGGGGTAAAGATAGAGTCGGTAAAGATGGTTCCGATAGGTGCATTTGGCTTCTTGTTTTCTTCAGCCGGAATGTATCCGCGGCCTTTCTCGATGGTGAGTTCCATGTTCAGGTTTACTTTACCGTCGAGGTTACAGATAACAAGCTCCGGGTTAAGAACCTGGAATCCTGAGATAAATTTCTGGAAATCACCAGCGGTAAGCTGCTCTTTTCCGGAAACGGAGATGGTAACTGATTCGTTGTCGACATCCTCGATCTGGCGCTTGAAACGCACCTGCTTCAGGTTAAGGATGATTTCGGTAACATCCTCCACAACGCCTGAAATCGTGGTGAATTCATGGTCTACGCCCTCGATTCGCACTGAAGTGATTGCATATCCTTCGAGTGCTGAAAGCAGTACCCTGCGCAGCGCGTTCCCGACGGTCAGACCGTACCCGGGTTCCAAAGGCCGGAATTCAAACTTGCCTTCGAAATCCGTAGAATCGATCATGATTACCTTATCGGGCTTCTGAAAATTAAATATTGCCATAATGTTCGACTAGTGTCAATTATTATTTGTTGTACAATTCGACGATCAGCTGTTCCTTGATGTTTTCAGGGATCTGCAATCTTGCTGGAACGGAAACGAAAGTTCCTTCCATGGTATCTTTATTCCATGTAATCCACTCGTAAACATGAGCTGAATTAGCGAGTGATTGCTGGATAGTGTCGAGCGATTTTGATTTCTCACGAACTGCAACTTTATCGCCCGCTTTCAGGTGGTATGAAGGGATGTTAACCACTTCTCCGTTCACGGTAACGTGACGGTGCGATACGATTTGACGGGCTGCTCTTCTTGAAGGAGCGATTCCCATGCGATAGACCACGTTATCCAAACGCGCTTCGCACAACTGCAGAAGTACCTCACCGGTAACTCCTTTTGTTGCAGCTGCTTTTTCAAACAGGTTGCGGAATTGCTTTTCGAGGATGCCGTACGTGTACTTTGCTTTCTGCTTCTCCATCAGCTGTACTGCGTACTCGGATTTTTTACCTCTTTTTTTCGCGAGACCGTGTTGTCCCGGAGGGTAATTCTTTTTTTCGAACGATTTGTCTTCGCCGAAAATTGCTTCGCCAAACTTACGGGCGATTCTTGTTTTTGGACCAGTATATCTTGCCATTGTGAAAATTAAGTGGAACAGCGATCATGAATTCAGGTCAAATCCTCCGATGATCGGTTTTCTGTTCCGGGTTATACTCTGAAAAAAAAATTAAACTCTTCTTCTCTTTGGAGGACGACATCCATTGTGAGGCATTGGCGTAACGTCGATGATTTCTGTCACCTCGATACCGCCGTTGTGCAGGGATCGGATGGCAGACTCGCGTCCGTTACCCGGTCCTTTAACATACACCTTCACTTTTTTCAATCCTGCTTCCAAAGCTACTTTGCTTGCATCTTCAGCAGCCATTTGCGCAGCGTATGGGGTGTTCTTTTTAGAACCGCGGAAGCCCATTTTACCGGCAGATGACCAGCTAACCACCTCACCTTTTTTGTTGGTCAGTGAAATGATGATGTTGTTAAAGGTAGCGTTGATGTGCGCTTCGCCTGTCGATTCAACGACAACCTTACGCTTTTTTGCAGTCGCTTTTGCCATAACTATTTATTATTTAGTTGCTTTCTTCTTGTTAGCAACAGTTTTTCTCTTACCTTTTCTTGTACGTGAATTGTTTTTAGTGCGTTGTCCGCGTAGCGGCAAGCCAGCTCTGTGGCGGATACCACGGTAGCATCCGATGTCCATCAAACGCTTGATGTTCAGAGATACTTCTGAACGCAATTCACCTTCGATCTTGTAGTAGGAAACGGCATCACGGATAGCTCCGATTTCCTGGTCGTTCCAGTCCTGAACTTTTTTGTCCTGGCTTACTCCGGCTTTCTCCAGAATTTCAATTGCTCTGCTTTTGCCAATTCCGAAGATATAGGTCAAAGCGATGATTCCTCTCTTGTTTTTGGGGATATCAACCCCTGCTATTCTTGCCATAATTATCCTTGTCTCTGTTTAAACCTTGGATTCTTTTTGTTGATTACGTATAATCTGCCTTTTCTGCGAACGATTACGCAGTCGGCGCTTCTTTTCTTTACAGATGCTCTTACTTTCATGTTAATGCCTTTAATAACGGTATGTAATTCTTGCTTTTGTCAGATCGTACGGACTCATCTCGAGTTTTACCTTATCTCCCGGGAGCAACTTGATGTAGTGCATCCTCATTTTTCCGGAGATGTGTGCGATCACGATGTGTCCGTTCTCCAGTTCGACCCGGAACATTGCGTTTGACAATGCTTCGATTATGGATCCGTCTTGTTCTATTGCTGCTTGCTTAGCCATAAGTTATGCGACAGCTTTTCTGTTACGTCCTGTTTTCATCAATCCGTCATAATGCTTGTTAAGCAGGTACGAATTGATTTGTTGAATGGTATCGATGGCTACACCTACCATGATGATAAGTGAGGTACCACCGTAAAACATCGCCCATGCCTGTTGTACGTCGAAGGCACTTGCCATGATAGCCGGGAATACAGCCAGCAATGCAAGGAACAGTGCGCCGGGGAATGTAATCAACGACATGATTTTGTCTAATAAATCAGATGTTTCTGCACCCGGACGTGTGCCCGGAATAAAGCCTCCGCTTCGTTTCAGATCGTCGGCCATTTTGTTTGTCGGGACCGTGATGGCCGTATAGAAATACGTAAACAAAATGATCAGCGTCGCGAACACGAAATTGTACCAGAATCCGAAGGGATCGCTGAAAGTACCTGCGATGGTTTGCGAAGTTTCTGATTGTGACAAACCAGCTAATGCTGCCGGAATAAACATGATGGCCTGAGCAAAGATAATCGGCATTACTCCTGAAGCGTTAAGCTTCAGAGGAATCCACTGTCTGTTGCCACCGGCTGCATCTTTCTCGAATTCACCGCTAACGGTTCTTCTTGCGTACTGTACGGGAATTCTGCGTACGGCCATCACCAGCAGGATACAGGCAATGATTACCAGTAACCAGATCACCACTTCAATAACCAAAAGCAGCGGACCGCCGTTGTTGTTGGTGATACGGCTCGAAAACTCCTGTATAAACGCCTGTGGAAGACGGGCAATAATACCCACCATAATCAACAGGGAGATACCGTTTCCGATTCCTTTATCCGTGATTTTTTCACCAAGCCACATTGCGAAAATGGTTCCGGTGATAAGAATGATGACGGAAGAAAACAAAAACGCGAAAGAATCAAATCCTAAAAGGAATGCCTGAGGCGGCAGTGTCCGGTACAGGTTATAGATGTATCCGGGTGCCTGAACCAAACAGATAATGATGGTAAGCCACCGCGTTATCTGGTTTAATTTCTTACGGCCGCTTTCACCTTCTTTCTGCAATTTTTGCAAGTACGGAATGGCAATTCCCATTAGCTGTACTACGATTGATGCGGAGATGTAAGGCATGATACCCAATGCAAACACGGACGCCTGTGAAAAAGCGCCACCGGTAAACATATCAAGAATCGATGCGATTCCGTCTTTAGTTTGCTCTCCGAGGTTTGCGAGTTGCGCTGCATCGATTCCGGGCAGGGTAACTTGCGCACCAAAACGATATACAAGAAGAAGCCCGAGAGTCAGCAAAATGCGGTTCTTGAGCTCCTCTATCTTCCATACGTTAGCCAATGATTCAAAAAATTTCTTCATCCGGCTACAGAATTATATGGTTATTGCTTCACCACCGACAGCTTCGATTGCCGCTTTGGCAGCTGCGGTAAATTTGTGAGCGCTTACTTTAAGTTTGGCCTTCAGCTCACCTCTTCCGAGGATTTTAACCACTTCATTCTTAGTTGCCAGCCTGTTCGTTACAAAAGTTGTCAGGTCTACCGTATCCGTTACGATACCGTTATCGACCAGCTTTTGCAGCGTATCAAGGTTCACACCCTGGTATTCCACGCGGTTGATGTTGGTAAATCCGAACTTCGGAACACGACGCTGAAGTGGCATCTGACCACCTTCAAAACCAATCTTTTTCGAATAACCTGAACGAGACTTGGCCCCTTTGTGTCCGCGTGCAGCTGTTCCGCCTTTTCCGGAACCTTCACCGCGACCAACCCTTTTATTCTGGTTGTGTGTCGAACCTGCAGCAGGTTGTAAGTTGCTTAAATTCATAACAGTTGTTATTTAGCTTCCTCAACGGAAACCAGGTGTTTAACTTTGTTTATCATTCCAAGGATAGCAGGATTTGACTCGTGCTCGACCACTTGGCCCAGCCTGCGAAGCCCAAGTGCTTCAAGACCTCTTTTCTGTGTCAGCGGGCAATTAATTTTGCTTCTGATCTGCTTTACTCTAATCTTAGCCATAGTTCCTGTTATTAGCCTTTAAACACTTTATCCAGTGAAATTCCACGTTGTCTTGCTACAGTCTGCGCGCTTCTCATCTGAAGTAGTGCATCAAAAGTAGCCTTAACTACGTTGTGAGGGTTTGAGGATCCCTGAGACTTCGAAAGTACGTCGTGGATACCAACTGATTCCAGTACCGAACGAACCGCACCACCGGCAATAACACCGGTACCGTGCGATGCAGGCATTAGGAATACGCGTGCCCCACCGAATTTACCTTTTTGCTCATGCGGAACTGATTGTCCGCTGAGTGGGATTCTTACGAGGTTCTTCTTCGCATCCTCAACTGCTTTGGCAATTGCTTCAGATACGTCCTTAGATTTGCCAAGTCCATGACCGACAACACCGTTTTCGTCACCTACGACTACAATAGCGGAAAAGCCAAAAGCTCTACCCCCTTTAGTAACTTTGGTTACGCGGTTAACGCTCACCAAACGATCCTTAAGCTCAAGACCACTTGGCTTAACAATTTCTACGTTTTTGTATTTATGGTACATGATACTCTTAGAATTTAAGTCCGGCCTCTCTCGCGCCGTCAGCTAATGATTTAACTCGTCCGTGGTAGAGGTATCCGCTTCTGTCGAATGATACACTGTCAATTCCGGCTTTAACCGCTTTCTCAGCAATCAGTTTTCCGACTGCAGCTGCGATTTCGATGTTGGTTCCTTTCAGATCCACGCCTTTATCGCGTGATGAAGCCGATAAAAGGGTAACGCCATTGACGTCGTCAATCAGTTGCGCGTAGATTTCCTTGTTGCTCCGGAAAACGGACAACCTTGGTTTTGCCGCGGTTCCGCTGACAATTTTGCGAATCCGGTAGCGGATTCTTTGTCTTCTTTCAGATTTATTTAATGACATACTCTTTTACTTTTAAGCTGATTTACCTGCTTTTCTTCTTAATACTTCACCAACGAATTTCACACCTTTTCCTTTGTAAGGTTCAGGCTTGCGGAATCCGCGGATTTTGGCAGCTACCTGACCAACAAGTTGCTTGTCATAAGACGTCAGCTTAATGATCGGGTTTTTACCTTTCTCTGAAATGGTTTCCAATTTGATTTCCGGAGCCACTTCAAGGATGATATTGTGTGAGAATCCAAGAGCAAGATCCAGTTTCTGACCTTGATTGGAAGCACGGTATCCAACACCTACAAGCTCGAGTTCCTTAGTAAATCCTTCAGAAACACCAGTAATCATGTTCGCGATCAGCGCACGATACAGTCCGTGTTTCGCTCTGTGGTCTTTTGAATCTGACGGACGCTCAACGGTTACCTGGCCATCAGCCACGTTAATCGTTACATCCGAATATTCCTGCGTTAGCTGTCCTAATTTTCCCTTTACAGTGATTACTCCATTGGCTACGTCAACAGTAACGCCGGCAGGAATTGTCACGGGATTTTTACCTATTCTTGACATCGTTTCGTCTGTTTTTTTAGTATACGTAACAAATTACCTCTCCACCGATATTCAGTTGCTTCGCCTGCTTCCCGGTCATCAAACCTTTAGAAGTCGACACGATCGCAATTCCAAGTCCGTTAAGAATTCTGGGAAGTTCTTTTGACCCGGCATATTTACGCAAACCTGGCTTAGAGATTCGCTGTAAATCCTTGATTACGGGCTCTTTCGTTTCTTTATCGTACTTAAGAGCGATTTTAATCGTCCCCTGTACGGTACTGTCTTCGAACTTGTAGCTAAGGATATAGCCCTGATCGAACAAAATTTTGGTGATTTCCTTCTTCATGTTTGAAGCAGGAATCTCGACGACCTTGTGGTTCGCTGCAACAGCGTTACGCACTCTGGTCAGATAATCCGCGATTGGATCTGTGTACATATTGATTAAATTGCGGTAACGGTTTTCTTCGGGACCCTCCTTCAGAACCTGAAACCAATTGAACTTATTTTTAGCTGTAAGCAAACAGCTTCATGACTTTCAACTCTGCAATTACCCGGCATTTGCCGAACCGAATTGCGGCGCCAAAAGCTTAGCTTGATTACCAGCTGGCTTTCTTCACTCCCGGGATCAATCCCTGGTTCGCCATTTCACGGAAAGTAACACGTGAAATACCAAACTGACGCATGTAACCGCGAGGTCTGCCTGTCAGTTTACAACGGTTGTGAAGGCGAACGGGTGAGGCATTTTTCGGCAATTTTTGAAGACCTTCGTAGTCTCCGGCTTCCAAAAGCGCTTTTCTTTTCTCAGCGTATTTGGCAACCATTTTTTGCCGCTTTACCTCACGGGCTTTCATTGATTCTTTAGCCATAACTTAATTCTTTTTAAAAGGTAAACCTAACTCAGCCAAAAGCGACTTTGCTTCCTTGTCTGTTTTTGCAGAGGTCACAAAGGTAATATCCATTCCTGAGATTTTGTTAACTTTATCGATATCAATTTCCGGGAAAATAATTTGCTCCTGAATACCCAGGTTGTAATTACCTCTTCCGTCAAATCCTTCGGCCTTGATTCCACTGAAATCGCGCACGCGAGGCAATGCTGCTGTAACCAAACGATCGAGGAACTCGTACATACGTTCGCCACGCAGGGTTACTTTAGCACCGATCGGCATACCTTTTCTCAGTTTGAACGAAGCCACGTCTTTCTTTGACATGGTGGCAACTGCCTTTTGTCCGGTAATTTTAGTCAGCTCTTCTACCGCGTAATCAATCAGTTTCTTGTCAGATACTGCCGCACCTACGCCTTTGCTGATGACAATTTTCTCCAGCTTCGGCACCTGCATTACATTTCTGTATCCGAACTCTTCCTTAAGAGCAGAAACCACCCGGGATCTGTACTCTTCTTTTAATCTTGGTATATAAGACATGACTATAATACTTGATTAGATTTTTTAGAAAATCTCACTTTCTTATCTCCTTCTGTTCTATACCCTACACGTGTAGTGTCCTTTGTTTTCGGATCTACAAGCGCCAGGTTAGAAATATGGATAGGAGCTTCTTTCTTCACAATTCCACCTTGCGGATTTTTAGCGCTTGGCTTCGTGTGTTTCGACACCATGTTTACGCCTTCAACGATTGCCTTGTTAGTCTCGCGATAGACGCGCGTTACAGTTCCGGTTGAACCTTTGTGGTCACCTGCAATTACCTTTACGGTATCTCCTGATTTGATCTTTAGCTTCATCTTTAAATAAATTAAAGCACTTCAGGTGCCAGTGAAACAATTTTCATGAACTGCTTTTCGCGAAGCTCGCGCGCTACAGGTCCGAAAACACGGGTTCCCCGCATTTCGCCCTGTGCGTTCAACAGCACACATGCGTTATCGTCAAAACGGATGTAAGAGCCATCAGCCCTGCGGACTTCCTTCTTGGTACGAACAACAACAGCCGTTGAAACAGCACCTTTTTTAACGTTGCCGTTTGGCGTAGCATCTTTAATAGAAACTACGATTTTATCGCCGACAGAAGCATACCGTCTTTTGGTACCTCCCAAAACGCGGATCGCCAGAACTTCCTTAGCGCCCGTGTTGTCTGCTACTTTTAGTCTTGATTCCTGTTGTACCATGATTATTTCGCTCTTTCAATGATTTCAACTAATCTCCAGCACTTGGTTTTACTCAGCGGACGTGTTTCCATGATCCGTACTGTATCGCCAATGTTGCAATCGTTTTTCTCGTCGTGTGCGTGGTATTTTTTGGTACGCAATACGAACTTACCATACAGTGGGTGTTTCACGCGGCGGACTTCAGCCACTACGATCGACTTCTCCATTTTGTTGGAAGTCACAACCCCAATTCTCTCTTTTCTTAAGTTTCTTTTTTCCATACTTCAGAAGCAGTTATTGTTGTTGCTCTCTTTTGGTAAGCTCGGTAGCGAGCCTCGCAACGGTTCTTCTTGCGCTTCTGATCTGAAGCGGATTCTCAATCGGGGAAATGGCGTGCGCCATTTTCAAATCAGCATAAGCTTTCTTAGTCTGACTAAGCTTCTCCTGCAGTTCTGCTACAGAGAGTTTGTTAATTTCTGACTGTTTCATATTCGTTTTAGATTATGCTTCAAAATCCCTTGCAACAACAAACTTGGTCTTCACCGGAAGTTTCTGAGCGGCCAGACGCAATGCTTCTTTCGCTACGGAAAGTGGCACTCCACCTACTTCGAACATGATTCTGCCCGGCTTAACCACGGCAGCCCAATATTCAACAGCTCCTTTACCTTTACCCATACGAACCTCAAGAGGTTTCTTTGTAATAGGTTTATCCGGGAAAATTTTAATCCAAAGTTGTCCTTCCCTCTTCATGTAACGGGTTGCGGCGATACGCGCAGCCTCAATCTGACGTGATGTCAAAAATGAAGAATCCAGGGATTTGATGCCGAACATACCGTTAGAAAGTTCATGGCCTCGCTGAGAGATCCCTTTCATCCGGCCCTTCTGTACCTTACGGTATTTGGTTCTTTTAGGCTGTAACATTTTTTCTTAGTTTAGGTAATTACTTTCTTTTTCGGCCTTCCGGTTTACGGTCTTTGCCAAAAGATTTACGCTCACCGCGTGGCGAATCGCTTTTTCCTCCTCCGGTTCCGGACTGTTTTTTGTCCATACCCACAAGTGGAGAAAGATCTCTTTTGCCATAAACTTCCCCTTTCATGATCCACACTTTGATACCCATACGACCGTAAGTCGTGTGTGCTTCTGCCAGTGCGTAATCAATGTCAGCCCTGAAAGTTGACAATGGAATACGTCCTTCCTTGAAGCTTTCTGAACGCGCCATTTCAGCACCGTTCAGACGCCCCGAGATCATCACTTTTACACCTTCAGCATTCATTCTCATCGAAGCAGCAATCGCCATTTTAATTGCTCTTCTGTACGAAATTCTGCTTTCGATCTGACGTGCGATGCTTGTAGCAACCAGATAAGCATCCAATTCAGGTCTTTTAATTTCAAAAATGTTGATCTGAACTTCCTTGTCTGTAATCTTCTTAAGTTCCTCTTTCAGCTTGTCTACCTCCTGGCCGCCTTTCCCGATAATGATACCCGGACGAGCAGTGGTGATAGTAACGGTTACAAGCTTCAGCGTTCTTTCGATGATTACTTTCGAAACACTCGCTTTAGACAAACGTGCATGGATGTACTTGCGGATTTTGTGATCTTCGGCGATTTTATCCCCGTAATCATTCCCACCATACCAGTTTGAATCCCATCCTCTGATAATGCCGAGGCGATTTCCAATTGGATTTGTTTTTTGTCCCATACTGTTTGTTAATTGCTAAGTGTGTTATTAGTAGCACCAAGCACGATAGTTACGTGATTGGAACGTTTTCTGATTCTGTGCGCGCGACCTTGTGGTGCAGGACGAAGCCTTTTGAGCATCATACCTCCGTCAACACGGATTTCCTTCACAAACAGACCTGCATCTTCCATATTGGCGTCAGCATTTTTTGCTTGCCAGTTTGCGATAGCGGAAAGCAACAGCTTCTCAAGTTTGCGCGACGCTTCTTTAGTGCTAAACCGCAAAAGGTTCAACGCTCTTTCTACTTTCTGGCCTCTCACCAGATCAGCAACCAGGCGCATCTTTCTCGGTGAAGTAGGGCAATTATTCAGCTTGGCGAAAGCGATCTGCTTGTTAGCCTCCTTAATGCCTTCGGCTCTTTCTCTTTTACGAACTCCCATGACTTCTTACTTTTTACCTTTATTTTTAGCACCTGCGTGACCTCTGAAAGACCGCGTCGGAGAAAATTCACCCAACTTGTGCCCTACCATGTTTTCAGTAACATAAACCGGAACGAACTGACGCCCGTTGTGTACTGCAATTGTCTGACCGACGAAATCAGGAGTGATCATCGATGCCCGAGACCAGGTCTTAACCACTGCCTTATTTCCCTTTTCTATATTTTCCTGAACCTTCTTCTCCAGTTTATAGTGAACGTAAGGTCCTTTCTTTAATGAACGTGCCATGTATGATTATTTCTTTCTGCGTTCTACAATATACTTGTTGCTCGGATTCGCCTTGGCACGAGTTCTGTAACCTTTCGCCGGCAATCCTTTACGAGAGCGTGGGTGACCTCCGGAAGAACGTCCTTCACCACCACCCATCGGGTGATCTACCGGGTTCATGGCAACTGCTCTTGTACGTGGTCTTCTACCCAACCATCTGCTTCTACCCGCTTTACCGGATACAATTAACTGATGATCTGAATTCGACACAGCACCGATAGTTGCAGAACAAGTCAGCAATATCAAACGAGTCTCGCCTGAAGGCATTTTAATAGTAGCATACTTTCCGTCTCTTGCCATTAATTGAGCAAAAGTACCGGCAGAACGCGCAATTACCGCACCCTGACCCGGACGCAGTTCAATACATGAAATTACAGTACCCAGCGGAATTTTGCTGAGTGGCATCGTGTTTCCGATTTCAGGCTGTGCTTCCGCACCAGACATCAGCACCTGACCAACTTTAAGTCCGTTCTGTGCAATGATATACGTCTTCTCACCATCTGCATAAGAAAGCAGTGCAATAAACGCCGTACGGTTCGGATCGTACTCGATAGACTTAACCGTTGCCGGAATACCGTCTTTCGTACGCTTGAAATCGATAATACGATACCTTTTCTTGTGACCACCGCCAGTATAACGCATGGTCATCTTTCCTTGACTATTTCTACCTCCTGAGCTTTTTATCGGTGCCAATAATGAACGCTCCGGCTTGTCAGTCGTAATGGCGTCAAAACCATTCACAACTCTAAATCGCTGGCCCGGGGTAATAGGTTTTAGTTTTCTAATTGACATTTCTCTGCCTCTTATTAGATGTTGTTGTTATAAAAATCAATTGTTTCGCCCTCCTGAACCTGAACGACCGCTTTTTTGTAACCGCTGGTCTTGCCCTGGATCAAACCGCTCTTGGTATACTTTACCGTACGGTCCGGACGAACATTCATCGTGTTAACGTTAACAATCGTCACACCGTAAGCCGCCTCAACCGCTTTACGAATCTGAATCTTGTTCGCGTTCTTGTCAACGATGAAACCAAAGCGGTTCGCTGCCTCACCCTCTTTGGTAATTTTCTCCGTGATGATAGGTTTAATGATGATATCCATCGTCGCTTATTTATTTAAGTTTTCCTCAATACCCGCCACAGCGCTCTCAAAAAGCACGACATTGTTAGCGTTCAAAATTGTGTAAGTGCTTAATTCAGAGCTATTTACAACGCTTGAGGCCTTCAAATTACGTGACGACAAATATACATTATTATTCGACTCGCCCAACACGAACAAAGATTTTTTGTTATCCAATCCCAAAGCTTTCAGGACGTTAATAAAATTCTTGGTGTTCGGAACGTCGAAAGTCATATCCTCAAGAACAATCAGATTATTCTCCTGAGCTTTCAGGGAAAGTGCTGATTTACGCGCCAAACGCTTAAGTGCCTTGTTCAATTTGAACGAATAGCTGCGCGGACGAGGTCCGAAAATAGTACCACCACCTTTGAAAACAGGGCTCTTTACAGATCCTGCACGGGCAGTACCGGTACCTTTTTGTTTCTTGATCTTACGTGTCGAACCGGTAACCTCATTACGCTCTTTAGCCTTGTGAGTACCCTGACGCTGGTTGGCCAGATACTGCTTCACATCCAGATAAACAGCATGCTTATTTGGCTCGATGCCGAAAACTGAATCAGAAAGGGTAACCGTTCTGCCAGTTTCTTTTCCGTTACTATTTAAAACTTTAACTTCCATTACTTCTGAATGATTACATAAGAGTTATTATGACCCGGAACGCATCCTTTGATAACAATCAGGTTCTTGTCGGCCACTACTTTTAAAACCTTTAGGTTCTGAACTTTTACATTCACACCACCCATTCTTCCAGCCATGCGCATTCCTTTGAATACACGTGACGGATACGATGATGCACCTACAGAACCCGGAGCGCGCAGACGGTTGTGCTGACCGTGAGTCGACTGACCCACACCGCCAAATCCGTGACGCTTTACAACCCCCTGGAAACCTTTACCTTTAGATACACCTTGTACATCTACAAACTCGCCTTCTGCAAAAACATCCACAGTAAGGACATCTCCAAGTTTGTAATCATTTTCAAACTGTAGTTCAACGACTTTCTTCTTGGCAACCGTTCCAGCTTTTTTAAAGTGACCTGTAGCCGCTTTGTTGGAATGCTTGTCATTCTTGTCATCGAAACCAAGTTGCAACGCTTCATACCCGTCGACCTCGTTGGTTCTGACTTGGGTAACTACGCATGGTCCTGCCTCAATAACGGTACACGGAATGTTCTTCCCGTTTTCGTCAAAGATGCTGGTCATGCCGATTTTTCTACCAATTAACCCAGACATAAAAAATAATTAATAATTAATATTTGCGTTTCGCCCGCAGGCAATTCGTTCTTTTTAAACAACATAAATATACCGGGACCGTAATCCCGGTACATTCACATCCCGTTGATTTATCAAACTTTGATCTCTACCTCAACACCGCTTGGAAGCTCAAGCTTCATCAGCGCATCGATAGTCTTGGAAGAAGAAGAGTAAATGTCAATCAATCGCTTGTACGACATTACTTCAAACTGCTCACGAGACTTCTTGTTAACGTGCGGAGAACGCAGCACGGTAAAAATCTTTTTGTGTGTCGGCAATGGAATCGGGCCTGTTACCACAGCTCCGGTGCTCTTCACGGTTTTAACGATCTTCTCAGACGACTTGTCGACGAGCATGTGATCGTAAGACTTCAGTTTTATTCTGATTTTTTGACTCATTTTCTAGAAATTAAGCGGTTCCTTTTGCTTTCTTGATTACCTGTTCAGAGATGTTCGGCGGTGTTTCGCTGTAGTGTGAAAACTCCATGGTTGAAGTCGCACGACCTGATGAAAGTGTACGCAGTGTAGTGACGTATCCGAACATTTCAGAAAGCGGCACAAATGCTTTGATTACTTTGGCACCGGCGCGATCGCTCATGTCGTTCACCTGTCCGCGACGACGGTTAAGGTCACCCACGATATCACCCATATTCTCTTCCGGAGTAATTACCTCCAATTTCATGATCGGCTCGAGAATAACCGCTCCGGCAGCGCGACCTGATTCTTTATAACCCAGCTTCGCAGCAAGTTCAAAAGAAAGGGCATCGGAATCCACCGGGTGGAATGAACCGTCCAAAAGGGTAACTTTCAGACTATCCACTTCGTAACCCGCTAAAGGACCTTGCTTCATCGCAGCTTTAAATCCTTTTTCTACTGCAGGAATATATTCCTTAGGAACGTTACCTCCTTTTACCTCATTGACAAACTGAAGTCCAACGAATCCTTCGTCAGCAGGCTCAATCTTGAACACAATGTCCGCAAATTTACCGCGACCACCAGTCTGCTTTTTGTACACCTCACGGTGCTGAGCAGCACGGGTAAAGGCCTCTTTATATTCTACCTGAGGCTCGCCCTGGTTCACTTCAACTTTAAATTCACGTCGAAGACGATCTACCAGAATGTCGAGGTGAAGTTCACCCATTCCGGAAATGATGGTCTGACCTGAGGCTTCGTCTGTTTTCACTTGGAAGGTCGGATCTTCTTCAGCAAGTTTTGCCAAAGCCATACCCATCTTATCTACGTCAGCCTTGGTTTTAGGCTCCACCGCAATACCGATTACCGGTGCTGGGAAATCCATAGACTCAAGAACGATCGGGTGTTTCTCGTCGCAAAGAGTATCTCCGGTTTTAATATCCTTAAAACCTACCGCTGCACCAATATCACCTGCTTCAATATATTCAATCGGGTTCTGCTTGTTGGCGTGCATCTGGTAAATACGGGAAATACGCTCTTTGTTGCCTGAACGCGTGTTCAATACGTAAGAACCTGCATCAAGGCGACCAGAATAGGCACGGAAGAATGCCAAACGACCTACGTAAGGGTCTGTTGCAATCTTAAAAGCAAGCGCTGCAAACGGATCGCTTACACTTGGCTTACGGAATGCAGGCTCTTCTGTATCCGGATTGGTTCCTTCAATAGCTTCTTTATCCAATGGAGAAGGAAGGTATTTACAAACGGCATCCAGCATAAACTGAACTCCTTTGTTTTTAAATGAAGATCCGCAAAGCATCGGAATGATTGACATATCGATAGTCGCTTTGCGCAATGCAGCATTGATCTCATCCTCGGTGATTGAATTCTCATCCTCGAAGAATTTTTCCATCAAACGCTCGTCGTACTCAGCAACCGCCTCGATCAACTCTGCGCGGTACTGGTGCACTTCTTCCTTCATATCCTCCGGAATCGGCACGATATCAAAAGTTGCTCCCTGAGTAGCTTCATGCCAGATAATTGCCTGATTCTTCACCAGGTCAACCACACCTTTAAAATCCTCCTCGTCTCCGATAGGAAGTGTGATTGGCACTGCATTCGACTTCAACATATCGCGAACCTGCTGACAAACAGCCAGGAAGTTCGACCCCTGACGGTCCATCTTGTTTACAAAGCCCATACGCGGCACTTTGTAGTTATCAGCAAGACGCCAGTTGGTTTCAGACTGAGGCTCAACACCGTCTACAGCCGAGAAAAGGAAAACAAGTCCGTCAAGTACGCGAAGCGAACGGTTTACCTCCACTGTGAAATCCACGTGCCCGGGAGTATCGATAATGTTGAAATGGTAAGCCTTTGAACCCGGAATAGTTTTTCCCTGTTCTGTCGGGAAATTCCAGGTACAGGTTGTAGCAGCCGAAGTAATCGTAATTCCGCGCTCCTGCTCCTGCTCCATCCAGTCCATCGTAGCAGCACCTTCGTGCACCTCTCCGATTTTGTGCGACTTTCCGGTATAGAAAAGAATACGCTCAGTAGTAGTGGTTTTACCGGCATCGATGTGCGCAGCAATTCCAATATTTCGTGTGTAATTTAAATCTCTTGCCATTGTTGATTAGAATCTAAAGTGAGAGAATGCTTTATTCGCCTCAGCCATTTTGTGGGTATCCATTCTTTTCTTCACAGCAGCACCTTCTTCCTTAGCAGCAGCCAATACCTCTGCGGCAAGCTTCTGGGCCATCGATTTCTCGTTTCTTCTGCGAGCATAAAGAATCATCCACTTCATCGCCATGGAGATTTTGCGATCCGGACGGATCTGCATCGGAATCTGGAACGTTGCTCCACCCACGCGGCGGCTGCGAACTTCCACATGCGGCATTACATTGGTAAGCGCATCTTTCCAGATTTCAAGCGCTGATTTCTCAGCATCCTGTTTCTTTGATTCTACAATGTCAATCGCATCGTAAAACACTTTAAAAGCGGTTGATTTTTTACCGTCCCACATCAGGTTGTTGACAAAACGTGTCACCAACTGGTCGTTGAAACGCGGATCCGGCAAAAGAGGTCTTTTTTTAGCCTGTCTTTTTCTCATGTCTTTGTCTTAAAAGTTAAAGATTACTTTTTGGCGTCTTTAGGTCGTTTTGCCCCGTACTTAGATCTTCTCTGAGTTCTTCCGGCAACACCTGATGTATCCAGCGCACCACGAACAATGTGGTAGCGAACACCCGGTAAATCTTTAACCCTTCCGCCCCTAACTAATACTATCGAGTGCTCCTGGAGGTTGTGTCCTTCACCAGGGATGTATGCGTTTACCTCGTTCCCATTTGTCAAACGAACACGCGCTACCTTACGCATCGCAGAGTTCGGCTTTTTAGGAGTCGTAGTATAAACACGCGTACAAACCCCACGTCTCTGAGGACATGAATCCAAAGCCACCGATTTGCTCTTCTTAGTTATCTGAGCCCTTCCGGTTCTTACTAATTGTTGAATTGTTGGCATAATAAATACTAAAAAAATAATAGATTTAAATTTCCCGCTTTTTACGGGGTTGCAAATGTAGGAATATTTTTTTTTCAAACAAACCTTAATTGACTAATTTTCAAAGAGATTATTTACGCCGACTCATATTGTAAGATAGCCGCCTTTTTCGCGTTACATTTACCCAAGTTTTAAACGGATTGAAAAAGTTTCTTATCCTTTTGGTATTGATATTCCGCACCGGTGCAGCTCAGAACATCACCTTGCAGATTTCAGGTGGTACGGTTGCCGAGAGCTCCGTTATTGATTCGGTGGGTTATCCCAAATCGTTTGAGTCTGTAAAAGCAGCTCGCGATGCCGCCGGTTTATTGCAGGAAACGCTCCGCAAATCGGGATATGTTGCCGCCTCGGGTTCATGGCTCGAATCACCCGCGCCTACTTCGCTACTTTACCGCATAACGCTCGGTAAAAAAGTTGCAGCGCTACATATATATATAGGTAGCGAAAACCGAAGCCGTTTTTTTCCCGAAATCGAAACCGACACTCTTGTAATTCCGTATGCCGACGCATCAAAAGTTCTTGAAAATTTCCTTTCCCGAATCGAACGAAAAGGGTATGCGATGGCGCGGCTGTCCCTCTCCGAAATCCGACAGTCGGGCTCAGTATTGTTCTCCCGTCTTAATATCGATCCCGGCCAGCCCCGAACCATTCAGGATGTAATTATAAACGGATACGAGAAATTTCCGGAAGGTCACCGCCGACAACTCGCCCGAACGTTTAAGTCGCGGCCGTTTTCTAAAGACGGTCTCAACAAAATATTCGAAGAAATTAACCGCTTCCGTTTTGTAACCCAAACGCGCTATCCCGAAGTGCTTTTTACGGACGATTCCACCAAAGTTTTTGTTTATGTCGAAAAGGCAAAAGCCAACCGATTTGACGGGTTTGTCGGGCTGTTCAACAATGAGTCCGAGGATGGCGGTCGCGTTCGACTAAACGGATATCTCGACCTGCAGCTGACAAACATTCTGAATTCCGGCGAACAATTTTCCCTTTTCTGGAAATCGGACGGGAACGATCAAAAAACGTTTAATGCCTCGATTGACCTGCCCTACATTTTTAAAAGTCGCTTTGCATTGCGCGCCGGCCTTTCCATATTCAGGCAGGATTCAACCTTTCAGAATACCCGCACGCACCTTGCTGCCGGTTACCTTTTTGATTACGGCATGAGAAGTTACCTGGGTTATGAAGCCACGGAGTCCAGCGATATCCAAAACCAGACTACCGCATCGTTAAGCGATTTCACCTCGCGTTTTGTAACGGGCACGTTTGATCTGGTACGATTTCAGGAAGACGATTTTCTATTCCCCGAAAAAACGAATATACAGTTTAAAACCGGACTCGGTAGTCGCACTTCAAAACTTGAAACCAGCAATCAATGGACGCTGGATGCATCCGCCATGCACAATTTCTACCTCGATCGAAAAAACGTGGTAAACGTGCGATCGCGGGCGTTTTACCTTAAAAGCGATACGTATCTCGTAAGCGAGCTTTATCGTTTCGGCGGCGTGTATTCCATTCGTGGTTTTAATGAAAACGTGTTGCAAGCCAACCTCGCCGGAATGCTCCTCACCGAATACCGCTACCTGCTCACTCCTGGTTTGTACGCTCATTCGATCATCGATTACGGATGGATGCGCGATGAAACAAGAATAGAACAGAAAAACTCCTCACTACTTGCGTTTGGATTTGGATTCGGGTTTTTATCCGGAAACGGACTTTTTAATCTTATTTATGCTAACGGTTCCATGAACGACCAAAGCATAGAACTGCGCAACTCTATTGTACACATTAGTTTTAAATCGCGCTTTTAACGGGCCTCCGAAGCTTCGCAACCGGACGCTTACTCCGGGTTGGTTTTTCTTATCTTTGGCGCATGGAAAACGACAATCAGATTTATGGCATCCGCGCTATTATGGAAGCGGTAAACAGCGGAATCACGGTCGACAGGGTTTTTATTCAGCAGGATGCTCAGGGCGAATTGATGCGTGAATTATTCAAAATTCTGAAGTCGAACCAAATTAATTACAGCTACGTTCCGGCTGAAAAACTCAACCGGCTTACCCGAAACAATCATCAGGGCGCCATTGCCATCGTCTCTCCGGTAAAATTTCACAACTTTGAGAAGATGGTTGATGATGCGATGGAAAAGGGCAATCCGGTGTTTTTACTTCTTGATCAGATCTCGGATGCACGTAATTTTGGAGCGATTATCCGCACGGCTGCCTGCACCGGAGTATCCGGAATTATTGTTCCGGCCTCGGGCTCGGCACCTGTGAACGGCGACACCGTCAAAACGTCGGCGGGCGGAATCTTCAACGTGCCCATTGCCAAAGTACCTCATCTCAAAGACGCCATCTTTTACCTTCAGGGGAGCGGCATTACTACAATAGGGGCTACGGAAAAAGCAACTGGTTTGCTGTACGATACAAATTTTACGCGTCCGCTCGCACTGATTATGGGGTCGGAAGATCGCGGAATCAATCCTTCTCTTTTAAAAGTCATTGATGAACAGGTAAAACTTCCCATGACCGGGAGTATTTCGTCGCTGAATGTCTCCGTGGCATGCGGTGCTTTTCTTTACGAAGTTATCCGGCAACGGTTATCATCCTCATCCTGATTTTTAGACCTTTCAGGCGATACCTGAACTCGCTCCGGTGCGATATAATGGTACACGATTTTTACTTCCTCTGCTATCTCCGGTTCAGGCGGTGGCGGGTTAACGAAATTGCCGTTTTCATCAAATCGTTGCATAAATTTATCCTGCGAGGGGTCGTAGTCGGGTTTTTGCCAATCATAAAGTAAAGGCGGGGAGTAATCATCCGATTTGTAGCGTAGCGCCATCACAAAACCGGCAACTAAACCGCCCAAATGTCCTTCCCATGAAATTCGCTGTTCTATTCCCGGAAATACGTACCACACCATACTGCCATACAGAAAGACTGCAAGCAAGGACAAGGCAATTAATCGGTAATAACCGGTGCGAACACCCTTAAAAAATATAAAGCTAACGAGCGCATATATGAGGCCGCTTGCGCCGACATGATAACTCTCACGTCCGATAATCCAGGTAATTGCGCCCGACGCCAAAATTCCGATGAACAGTACTTTCAGGGCAAATTTTCTGTAAAAATATACCAGCGCTGCCAGGAGGACCAGCAAGGGCAATGAGTTATTGTAAAGGTGTTCGATATTTCCATGCGCAAGCCAACTAAGCGCAATACCGGGAAGGCCTTCTAAATGTCTGGGCAGAATTCCGATTACCGTCAGGTCTAAATTCCAGCGCAACTCGATCCAGAACGCTATCCAAAGTAAAAGAACAAAGAGTAGCGGTGTCAGAAGAACGGCCGGCGTAAATCGAAAATGCTGGTCCATGATTGTGTTTCGATCGCGATAGTCAAATATACAACCAAAAGAAGCCGCCTGCTATTTTGTCAGCCGCAACGTCAAGCAAAGAATTATCTTTGCAACATGGATACACCGCTTGCAGAACGAATCCGACCTCAGACTTTGGCTGATTATATCAGTCAGGAACACCTCGTTGGACCGGACGGTATCATCACGCGACAGTTATCCACCGGCAGCATATCTTCATTGATCTTTTGGGGTCCTCCGGGCACAGGCAAAACCACACTTGCGCAAATCATCGCTCAGGAATCGAAGCGTCCTTTTTTTATACTTTCCGCCATTAACAGCGGTGTAAAAGATGTCCGCGAAGTAATTGATAAAGCAAGGCAGTCGGGTGGTCTTTTCTCCGGCAGAAATCCGATTTTATTTATTGACGAAATACACCGCTTTAGCAAGTCGCAACAGGATTCTCTTTTGGCTGCAGTTGAAAAAGGATGGGTAACGCTGATCGGTGCTACTACAGAAAACCCGAGCTTTGAAGTCATTCCGGCATTGCTTTCCCGCTGTCAGGTTTATACGCTCAATGCGTTCACACGGAATGATTTGGAGCGGCTGCTGCATCGGGCCATGGAGCGCGATGCTTTACTCAAGTCAAAAAACATCGTATTAACTGAAACAGAGGCCTTATTGCGACTGTCTGGAGGGGATGGCCGAAAATTGCTTAATGTTTTCGAGCTCGTCGTTAACGCAGCAAATACTCCGGAAATCAATGTTACCAACGAGCTAGTTCTAAAATTTGCCCAGCAAAATACGGTACTGTATGACAAAACAGGCGAACAGCACTACGATATCATTTCCGCATTTATCAAAGCTATTCGCGGGAGCGACCCCAACGGCGCGGTCTACTGGCTGGCCCGAATGATTGAAGGGGGTGAAGATGTAAAATTCATAGCCCGCCGCCTTTTGATTCTTGCTGCTGAGGATATCGGCAATGCCAATCCAACGGCTCTCGTTATTGCCAATTCAACTTTTCAGGCGGTAGCGGTTATAGGAAATCCGGAAAGCAGAATTGTACTTAGTCAGTGCGCGGTCTACCTGGCCACTTCTCCGAAAAGCAATTCATCGTACATGGCCATTAATAAGGCGCAACAAATCGTGAAACAGACCGGCGATCTGCCGGTTCCGATTCATTTGCGAAATGCCCCGACGAAACTGATGAAGGAATTGGGTTATGGCGAGGAGTATAAATACGCCCATGATTACGCCAACAATTTTGCGGAACAAGAATTCTTACCGGACGCTATTGGCGGTACTAAGTTGTACGATCCCGGGCAGAACGCGCGGGAGCAAAGCAATCGCGATTTTTTGCGCAATCGCTGGAAAGACAAATACGGATATTAGAATTTAACTGTATACGTTCGCGTATGTTTGGCGCCCTGCTCAAAAAATTCGTACACCCAGACATCGCCTTGCTTGAGAAATACCCCGGATGTATTTTCGTCTGTCGCACTGTACACGTGTTCCTGTGATGTAGTATAAATTTTAAGAACGATACGAGGCGTCGAATCAATCAGTTGGTATCCGTTAGCAATCGGCTGCGCATACAAAACCGGAGTTTCAAAGGTTTCTTTCAGAACCACGGTCTGTTGGGCAGCGCGCAGGTCGACAATCTCCGGTGGAGATTCCTGGCCGCTAATTCTACCCTCCCCGATTGACTTCAGTGCCATTCCAAGTGCTTTTCGGTATGCGATCTGATTATTTTTATTTTTATCCGATCCGGTGGCCGATTGAAATACGATCTTGTTGTTGCAGTCCTTTAGTTCGACTTGCAGTTTAGTGATAAACATCGAACTGGAACCCTTGACGTCGACGTACAATTTTTCGCAATTCTTTGCTCCGTCGTCCGGAAGTGCCTGACCACTCATCAACACAACATAGCCGATTTGCTGAAAATAGGCTTTGGTTATGGCATTTAAATCAAACTGTCCGGGCTTTTCCTGCACAGAAAAACGCTCGGGAATTACGACATACTTAAAATCCGTCATTTGTTGCGCGGTGGCCATCCAGGTGCACAATAGCAGAATCAGCACTCTCATAAAATTGATTTTAGTTCGGTGAGTTCAAAAATCTGCCGCACGCTCCGATCGCCACAGGCTACAGGATTATACAATATCGCGTGCATGCCGCAATTCAATGCGCCGCGGACATCGGCATCGATGCAATCGCCTATCATGATACTGGCACTGCATGTAGCATCTGCTACCCGAAGAGCGTGCTCAAAAATCGCGGGGTTGGGCTTTTTAACTCCGGCGGATTCTGAATCGGTGATTGTCGTAAAATAATCGAGCAGCGTCGCGTTCTTTAACTTGTGATATTGTACCTGCGCAAATCCATTGGTGATGATATGCAATTTATACCGGCCGTGGAGATAGCACAAAACTTCGGCCGCCCCGGGAAGAAGGTGATTAAACTGGGGTAGATAATGAATATACCCTTCAGAAATCTTTTCGATTATTTCCGGTTCGAACGTCATATCGATGGCCGCAAATGCTTCATTTAATCTCCCGAACCTCAGTTCTTGTTGCGAGATCAGGCCATCCCGATAGCGCGTCCAGTATTTAAGATTAATCGGAACGTAGTGTTCCAAAAAAGCATCCATTTCGATGTCAATGCCGTTTTGGCGGAAAACGGTGTCAAAGGCAAGCGCAGAATTTTTCTCAAAATCCCATAGCGTGTGATCCAAATCAAAGAAAACATCGGTAATCGATTGCATGCTTAATCTCCTTTTACCACAACGGCATCGTCAATGTTGTAAATCCAATCATCTACATTATTTTCATTCACCCGGAAAGTCCCCTCGATGGTAACATACTGATCGGTTTTATATTTTTTCGGCTTTCGAAACTTTAGCCCGGCAATAGTTTCGGGGCCGGCTTTGCCACAAAAAAAGCAAGCGGCAAAAACATTTTTGCTAAGAGCATAATTGACATTGTCAATCGGAACGATAAATCCGGTCAGAACTACTTTCTTTTTGTGCAGACTTTTCAGCTTTGGATTTACCACAGGGTAGTTTACTTCTCCGTATTCTTTGTGTGGCTTCTTAACAAATTTAATCAGCCCCAGCATTTTCCAGTTTAATGTATCGGGAGACTTCGCAATTTCTGACATTGTTCTTTGCTCCGGGATCTTTACATCCGGTACAAGAGTTAATGTTAGCACAGAAAATACAATAATAAAAGATTTAAGCATTGGCTAATGTTTTTGAAATATTCAGACTGTATGCCTTGATTGCCGGAACCAGCGCCGCAATAAAGCCGGTAAAGATAGTGAGCAAAAATAAAAGTCCTTCTTCTTCCCAAAGGACTTCAAGCGGGCTGAATGTCATTTTATACTCGTCAGACGCAATGCCCGAGATCACATATAACGCGATTCTTCCGGAAATTATTCCGAATACAAAACCAATGACACACAGAAACAGACTTTCAAACACGATAAGTTTTAGCAAATGGAACCTTCCTGCTCCACTGATACGCATCAGCGCAAACTCGTATTTACGCTCTTTCAGTGTATTGTACAGCGCAATGAAAATACTGATGCCGGAAATCAACATGATGCCATACGCTAAATACTGCAGCGCCTGAATTCCTACGCCAAAAAGCGTGAAAAGTCGATTTACCTCAACTGCGGGCGAGGCCACCTGCATATTTGTATTTGCAGCGATGAGTCGGGGCCAGGTTACAAGTGCCATTTTATTTCTCATTTTCAGCAAAACCGCGGTAATCTCCCTTGTTTCCGGCTGCGCGTGCGCGGTTTCCGATGATTGGTCCGAGTGGTTATGATCATGGGCATCGGAATGCTCGTGCTCATGATTACACGCTTCTGAATGAACATGGTCGTCGGTAACCTCTTCGCTATGGTCGTGCGAACCGTGTACGGCCCAGACGGAGGAAAGATTCGACAATATGAGGTTATCAATTACTTTCCCGGTGGGTTTTAGTATGCCGGTGATGACATAAGGATGATCTTCGTGCACCTCACCGCCTTCCACATCGCCGTGTGAACCTAAGAATTTTTGTCCGACTTTCAGCCCGAGCTTTTCCGCGATGGCGTTTCCGACAACCACTTCAAAATCTTTCTGAAACATTGTCCCGGAAAGCAATGTGGCTCCGTATTTCTGAGAATATTCCGGCGTAGTGCCTACGATTTTGAATCCGCGGTAATTATCACCGAATGACAACGGAATGGCACTTTGAACAAATGGATTTTTCATCCACACCTGTGCCGAATCCAGGGGAATGTTACCCGTGGGTGCATCCATTTGATAAACGGATGACAGTATTAATTGTAGCGGACTGCCTTTGGCGCCGAGTACGAGGTCGATGCCATCGATGTTATCCGAGAACTTTTTTTCAAATTGATTTTGTAATAGCAAGAGCAACGAAATAATCGCTACGGATGCTGTAAGTAAAACCAGACTTAATGCAGTATTCAGCGGACGATACCGGATGTTTTTAAGGGCTGTCTTTGCAATCATAAAACCACGGAATTAGTAAACTGTTCTTTTAACCGCTGATCGTGCGTAACGATAATCAGTGCTGCACCATATTCCTGCGAAAGTTTTTTCAACAACTGCGTAACGATTGCAGCATTTTCGTCGTCCAGACTTGACGTTGGTTCGTCGGCAAGTACCAGTGAGGGGGAAGTTATCAGCGCACGTGCGATGGAAATCCTTTGCTTTTGTCCGATGCTGAGCTGGCTTGTATATTTGGCCGCATGATCTCTTAGATCAAGTTCTGCAAGCAGTTGTAGGGCGCGGTCGGAATTCTGATTTCCGGTCGCTAACCACGATGCCAATTGCAAATTTTCAAGTACTGATAACGCCGCTACAAAATGCGATTCCTGCAATATCATTCCGATTTGCCGCCCGCGGAAGGCGTCAAGCTGGCGTTCGGACAGACTTTCGAGTGCAGTACCGGCAATGGATACCGAGCCTGACGAAGGTCGGAGTAAACCGCCCAGCAAATGTAATAATGTAGTTTTTCCCGTGCCGGACTTTCCGGTTATCAGCAGTGATTCCCCTTTATCGCAGCGCAAATCCGGAAAAGTAAATCTGGCGGCCGGGGAGTAAGAAAATGATAGGGATTGCGTTTGAATCATGGCAGCATAACTTCGAAGCTAAAATACTGCTTTTCCTGTACGGGATTGCTTATAAAAAGTCTAATACAGCACCTTTCGCATTTTTTTAGCACTTGCTTACAGCAATCCGTCATCCGCAAAACTTAAATAGGCTTTTTCGGTGACGATAACGTGATCCAATACCCGAAGGTCGAGAAGTTCAGCCGCTTTCTGTATTTTTCGGGTGATGCTCTTATCTGCTTCGCTTGGCGTTAGCGCTCCTGACGGATGGTTATGCACAAGAATGAGGCCCACCGCATTGTGCTCAAGAGCCGGTTTGAGCGCTAGCCGAATATCTACCACCGTTCCGACGATGCCGCCTTTGCTGAGCTGCATTTTGAACACAATTTTATTGGAATTGTTAAGGTAGATAACCCAGAATTCCTCGTGCAGCAAATCGCCGAGAACGGGCTGCATAAGGTGAAATACCGACGCGCTGGAAGAAATTTTTTGGGTTTCGGCTAATTCAGATTCGCGGCGGCGTTTACCCAATTCAAGCGCGGCTGCAATGGCTACTGCTTTTGCCTGACCCACACCGCGAAAATCCATCAACTGCCGCACGGTAAGTCGGCCAAGCGAATTCAGATTATAATCGACGGTTGACAGAATGCGTCGTGCCAAACCAACCGCCGATTCGCTCCGGCTTCCTGAACCCAGAATTGTAGCCAGCAGTTCGACATCGGTCAGTGCGCCTTTGCCTTTTAAAAGCAGTTTTTCACGGGGGCGGTCGTCCTCAGCCCATTGGCGAATCGGAATTACATTTGAATCTGACATGATTTTTTTTGGACGAATGTAATCCGCTACAGCAATGTGCAATTACGGGAAAACCGTACTACATCAATTTTTTTACATCGTCAAAGTTCAGTCCGCCGTAATTTCCGGAGCTCATCAGCACTAATGCAGCATTGGTAAGATCAAGTCGGAACAAAAACTCCTGAAATTCCCTTGGATCTGTAAATACCTTTAAATCATCGCGATTAAACGCTTTCGAGATTTGTTCCGCTGAAATCGGCTCAAGTTTTTTAATGCTAACGGCATCCAGCGAATAAAAAACTGCGGCAACATCCGCATCCTGCAGCGCTCCGTCGTACTGCGATAAAAATTCCGGATTAAGACTGCTGTACGTATGCAATTCGAGGCAGGCAATCAGGGTTCGATCCGGATACTGTTCCCGAACCGCTTTTGTGGTAGCGGCCACCTTGCTGGGCGAATGAGCAAAATCTTTGTATGCTACCTTTCCGGGCGCCTCCGCAATTTTCTCCAATCGCTTGCTTGCACCTTTAAAGGAGGCAATCGCCTGATAGAAGTCGTCCTCATCCACGCCCATGTTCTGACACACCCACTTTGCACCGGCCAGATTACTTAAATTATGTTTTCCGAATATTTCCACCGGCAACGGTCCGTCCGGCGTATGCAGCAAGGTCCGACCGTCTTTAATTTCAAATTCCGGCGTGTTGTAGGGCAACTTGCGGATTGGCGCTGCGGATTCTTCCGAAATTTTGGCCACCACCTCATCTTCCGCGTTGTAAATCAATATTCCGCCATTGGTAATTTGACGGATGAAAATTTCAAATTGTTCGACATAGTTATCGAATGTTGGGAAAACGTTGATATGATCCCATGCAATGCCCGAAATCAGCGCAATGTTTGGCTTGTAAAGATGAAATTTCGGGCGGCGATCTGTTGGCGAGGAAAGGTATTCATCGCCCTCGAGCACCATGAAATCAGCATCATCGGTAATTCGAACCATCGTGTCGAATCCCTCCAATTGCGCCCCTACCATGTAATCAACCTCAATATTATGGTAGTGCATCACATGTAAAATCATGGATGTGATGGTGGTTTTTCCGTGGGATCCGCCAATTACAACGCGTGTTTTCTCTTTTGACTGTTCGTACAAAAATTCAGGGTAGGAATATATGTTCAGTCCGAGCTCCTGTGCGCGCAGTAACTCGGGATTATCCGGCCGTGCGTGCATTCCGACGATGACGGAGTCTATTTCAGGAGTAATTTTTTCCGGAAACCAGCCCATTTCAGCGGGTAAAATATTTTTCTTTTTTAATCGGGACAGCGAAGGTTCAAAAATAGCATCGTCGCTTCCGGTAACACGATGCCCTTTTTCGAGAAGCGCCAAAGCGAGATTATGCATGGCACTTCCTCCAATGGCAATAAAATGAGTGTGCATTATTTAAGTTTTTCGTAGGCCTCCATGATGGATTTTGCCTTTTCGGGTTGATTGCTTTTCGTATAAAACTCAGCTAAGCGTAAGTAAGTGGTTTTTGAATTGCCGACAGACAGCGCTTTTTTAAAGTAAGCTTCTGCTTCGCGGTTCTGCCGCTGATCTTCAGCGATCCGGCCCTTTGCGAGGTATCCGTCGACCGGTGAAATATTTAAAAGTCTGTCTGCATAATACCGTGCTTTCTTGGTACTTCCCCCTGCGAACGAGGGTAATTGCAGGTTGAATTCGATTAAGGCCCAATGTGCACCAATATGCCGCGGATCCAGTTCGATGGCGTGTTCAAAGGCGGAACGGATATCGTCGATTAAACCTAATGCTTTAAACTTATTGGACTCTTTAGCCACCATGCCCATTGCACCGCCATATTTGTAATGATAATCTGCGACTGCCGGCTTCAACTTTCGCAGTTTTGCAAAATACTCCATGGATACGGGCCATTTTTTTTCTTCCGCGGCAATTTCGCCTAATAAACTTAACGTACCGACATGATTCGGATGTTTAGCAGCGTACGGTTCCAAAACGGATTTAGCTTGCTTAAACCGGCCTTGTTCGTATAGTTTTTTCCCTTCCAGATAGGCGTCCTGGGAAAATCCGGAAATGGTAAATAATAACAATAGGGCAAGGATCAACTTCATAAGTTCAAAAGTATAAAAAATAGCCGCAGAATATACATGAAACAAAAGGTGACTCACTCTATAAAAAGCAAAAAAATACGATTAACAACACGTTGATTTGCAGCGGTTTAGTTTATCACTTTTGCAATTTTAACACGTTTTTGTATAAAGGGTGTATTTCGTCGAGTTTCTCCGCTATTCGTCCATGAAGTTTTACTTGAGGGGTCAGCTAAAAATACCTTTACAGTCCTAAATCTAATGGAGGATGAAAAAATGTACCACGAAATTTACCAACAGCAAAACTATTTTCTTTGCGATTTTGCTACTCTGCTTTTTTAGAGTAAACGCGCAAATATCGGTAATACGTGCAGCAGGAGCAGGGCAAAACTGGACTAATTCTAACAATATCACGGCTGCCGATGCTGCTGTTGCCACAACTACTGTTTCATTTAACAACAATTCACCTTATCTGTACGCCAGCAATTTTGGTTTTAGTATTCCAACCGGAGCAACCATCACAGGAATTCAGGCACGAATAACAAGACGGGGTAGTAATCTTACCAATGGCGTTCGTGATGTGGATGTATACGTCACTCCCACCGGCACGCCTGCCGGTACCAATTTGGCGCAAGCAACTATTTGGCCAACAAGTTTAACTCAGGCTATTTATGGAACAAGCACTTCGTTATGGGGGCAAACTTGGACGCCGGCGCAGATTAACGCAACGACATTCGGAGTGCTTGTAAGAGTTACAGCCCCATTCGCCAACAGAGTTGCCGCGGTTGATTTTGTTGATGTAATTGTGCATTATAGCATTCCCCCATCGATTACCAACTTCACGCCACTCCAAACCTGCGAAAATGCTCCTCAGAACGTAACAATCAACGGGTCTAACTTTATTAACGTTACCGGCGTATGGATTGGAAGTACACCGGTTCCTTTCAACGTCTTAAATTCAAATACCATTCTTATACCATCTCCCATCTTTCCTATAAGTGGAGTGATAACTGTGAATACTTTGACTGGAACGGCAATTCACCCGTCGACATTTACAGTCCATGCTGCCCCTGCTCCTGCACCGATTTCAGGACCTAATATTTTATGTACAGGAAATGCTGTAACCTACACTTCTTCTCCTGCCGGCGGTGTTTGGACGTCGAGCAATCCACTAGTAGCCCAGGTAAGTCCGCTGGGTCTGGTGAACGCTTTAGCAAGTGGCACAACGACGCTGCAATACACGGTTACCAATGCAGCGGGATGCAGTGCTATCGTCAGTAAAACCGTTCAGGTGTCAGGTACACCGGTAAGCATCACCACTGCACCTTCTAACCTCTCAGCTTGTGCAGGAACTTCGGCTGTTTTTTCTGTATCGGCGTCAGGGAATGGTTTAAGTTATCAATGGTTTAAAGACGGAGTCGCGCTCAGCAATTCCGGCAATTATTCCGGAGCACAAACAGCTAACTTAACCATAAGTCCCGTTGCAAGTGCCGATGCGGCTATGTACACGTGTACCGTTTCCGGTCCTTGCGGAAGTGCGACATCCCCGGGCGCCGAACTAACGGTTGTTGAGCCGGTGGTTGTCACCACACAACCTTCATCTCTTCATTTGTGTACCGGTGATACGGCTACCTTCAACATTACGCATTCCGGTTCGGCGACATCCTATCAATGGTATAACAACGGAAGTATAATTACAGACGGCGGCCGATTTTCCGGCAGTACTACAAATACTTTAAATATTGCTAATATCACTACTAGTGATGCGTCGGCCAATTACTACTGTATTGTTACGCCATTTTCGCCATGCAGCCCGGTTCAGTCGACCTCCGTTTCACTTACGGTTGATTCGCCCCCTGTAATCTTAAACCAACCGCCTTTGGTAACTACAGTATGTGCCGGCGACCCGGCGGCCATTTCAGTGGCGGCAACAGGAGGAAATTTATCATTTCAATGGTATAAAGGAGGCGTTGCACTAACCGATTCTGCCCTGATTTCCGGCTCAAATACGGATACGCTTTATTTTACTGCTGCCTCGTTAGCGGATGCCGCGTCCGACTATTATGTCGTAATCGATAATGTATGTACAGGCACGACGACATCCTCGAATGCACAAATTGTAGTCAACGAAATTCCGGTAATTCCGTCACAGACGATAACGGTTTGCTCGGGACAGCCCTTCACTGTAGATCCTCAGAATGGTGTGCCAAATGCCGGAACAATTGTGCCCGCTGGCACCATTTATAGCTGGAGTCTTCCCGCGGTAACAGGCGGAGTCACAGGAGGCAGCGCAGGAAGTGCTGCTGCAAATATCACGCAAACGCTCATTAACCCCACCAATACCGTCCAAACCGCTACATATCTTATAACTCCACAATCAGGAACCGTGGGTAATTGTACCGGCGTTCCGTTCACTGTGGTGGTAACTGTAAATCCTGTACCACAAATCAATAACCTCACGGCTACCTATTGCAGCGGCGAAGCTTTTGCTTTCGCACCATCTTCAGGTGGAGGCAACAGTATTCCGGCGGGCACAACGTACTCCTGGCCGACACCGGTAGTTACCGGCGGACTTACAGGCGGTTCTGCAGGAAACAATCAGACATCTGTTTCACAAACGCTCGTAAATCCAACGAACAGCACTCAGACGGCTACTTACACGTTAACCGCGACATCAGGTTCATGTTTGGGCGCCACGTTTACGCTGACCGTAAGCATTGCTCCTCAACCGACTACCGCAGCGGCACCTGCTTCGCAAAACGTTTGCTCGGGAGGCCCAATTTCGCCAATTCTATTTTCCAATCCGAATTCCGTCCCGGGAATTACCTCATATATCTGGAATCGCGATAATCTTGCGAATGTGAGCGGGATTCCGGCCTCCGGAAACGGGACGATTTCAGGGATTTTAAACAACACCACAGGCGTTCCCCAGGTCGTAACTTTTACCTATCAGGGAATATCAGCGCAGGGCTGTGTATCCACGACGGGTACCGCAACCATTAGGGTTGATCCGGTTCCGGTAGTCATTCCGAGTGTCCCCACGCAAACGATTTGCAGCGGGCAAGCCATCAGCACGGTTGGATTTTCGACCATTAACGGGGTTACAGGGGTGACGTATTCATGGGTCAGAACCAACGACACAAACATTACCGGAATTCCTACAAGCGGATCCGGACCTGTAACCGGTACGCTATCAAACCTGACCTCAGTACCGCAAACTACGACATTTACCGTCACTGCATCGGCGAGCGGTTGTACTTCCACAACCACGTTTACTGTAATTGTAAACCCGGAGCCAACCCTTTCCGTCACGCCCTCATCGCAAACGATTTGCAGTGGAACGCCAATTTCGGGAATTGCAGCGCTAAATCTTAACAGTATCGCGGGAGTAACGTTTTCGTGGTCGAGAAATAATACGACTGCCGTTACGGGAATTCCCGCATCGGGTACAGGTTCGCTGGTAACCGGAACACTTCACAACACTACCGGCACGGATCAAACGGTTGTTTTTACATTTACTGCATCAGCCGGAGGATGTTTGTCCGCAAGTACAACAGCCACTGTAATTGTCCGCGCGCAACCTTCTCTTGCCGTTACGCCGGTCTCGCAAAATATCTGTAATAACGCCACCGCTGCGATCACAATCAACGACATCAATAATGTTTCCGGAGTTAGCATTTCGTGGACGCGCACGAATACTACCAACGTAACGGGAATTGCCGCCAGCGGCACGGGAACTTCGATCAGCGGCGTATTAACCAATACTACGTCTGTCAACCAAACAGTACAATTTACCATTACGGCGACTGCTCCGAGCGGCTGTGTCTCTACGGCAACAGCAACGATTATAGTATTTCCCGCCATGACAGCGCCGGTAATTGCTACCAATCAGGCAGTTTGTGCGGGATCTACCCCTCTGGCGTTGTACATCAGCACGCCTCCAACCGGCTCAGGTACATTCACCTATCAGTGGCAAAGCGGTCCGTCGGCTTCCGGCCCGTGGACCAACGTTGGCACCGGACTCACATATCAACCCCCTGCTGTTAACCTATTTAGTAATAACACCTATTATCAGTTAGTGGTAAACGGTTGTTCGACCATGACCAGTAATGTGGTATTGATTGAACCTCTGGTGGGAGTCAACACTACCTTCACGGTTAACGACGGCATACCGACAAGTGGCAATACCATTTGCTCCGACACCAGTTTCTCGCCAACAATAACTTCAGACGACAATCTGATTTCGTATGCGCTTTATTCGTGGAGTTTGAATCCGGCGAATTTTTCACCGGCAACAGGAGGTTGGATCGGCACACAATTACCGGGAGGATTTTTAGGGATAAATGTATACACCACGGCTACGATTCCGCTTACTGCGATCAACACTACAAATGCCTCGGTGACCGTTCCCGTATCCATTATTCCACGCATGTACATTCGTTTTGTGAATACGCCTCTATGTAGCCTCACCCCGCGTTCATTTAACATCACCATACGTCCGCGACCTGTGGCAACCGCTACAGGCAACACAACAATTTGTAGTGGAACGCCAGCCGGAATTCCGGTTACGGGAAATATTACGGATGCAACAATGTCATTTGCGTATACGCGGTTTGATACTAATTCAGCCGTGACCAGCAGTATGCCGGCAGGTTCATCCGGTACGGTAGCTGTGGGCGGAACGTTTGTGATAAATGATATTTTAACCAACTCTACCACGAGTATTCAGACCGTCACATATCAAATTACACCCACGTCAGGGTGGGGCTGCACAGGCACGCCGATTTTGGTTAGCATTAATGTAAATCCGATGCTGACCCCCGGCACACTTTCCGCGGACCAAGTCATTTGTACTGGGGGAGATCCGGCAGAAATTACAGAGATTTCAGCGCCTACCGGCGGAACGCTGTACAGTTTTCAGTGGTTTAGCGGCCCCTCTGCTTCCGGACCGTGGTCAGCAATTGGCGGTGCTACAGGAACGACTTATAATCCGCCAGCCGGACCTGCATCGACGATCTGGTATGTACGTCAGGTAACTTCTGTTATCAATGGCGTTACTTGCCAGGTACAAAACTCAGCACCCGTGCGTATTGCGGTTAATTCCATCAACCCGGGCGCAATCGCGGGAAATCAGACTATTTGTGGCGGAAGCTCAGTAAGTACCTTGTTAAGCACTACCTCAGCGACCGGTGCCGGCATCATCAGCTACCAATGGCAAAGCAGTACGACGGGATGTAGCGGGCCGTGGACAAACATTCCCCTCGCAACGGGAGCAACATACAACCCCGGAATACCGACACAAACCACATGGTACCGGCGCACCGGTATTTCAACATTAAACGGCGCACCGTGTCAGTCCGAAAGCAATTGTGTGGTAGTAAATGTTAACACTGTTACTGCTGCAGTGATTGGAAGTGATCAGGCCATCTGCGGAAACGATCCCGATGCGATAAATTCTCTAACATCGGCAACGGGCAGTGGCACGCTAACTTATCAATGGCAATCCAATACAGTGGGATGTACAGGGCCGTGGACAAACATTCCCGGACCAGCGGCGCAGAATCCGACTTATGATCCGCCGGCAGGCGTTACCGTTACCACGTATTACAGAATGGTAGTAACGTCGACACTTAACGGTGTGTCCTGCTCTCAGTCGAGCAATTGCATTACCGTAATCGCCTCGCCGGTAACTTCGGGCACGATTTCCGGCAACAGAACCGTTTGTTCCGGAGGAGATCCTGCAGGCTTTACTGAATCTATGGCCGCTACGGGCGCAACCAATTATCGCTGGCAGTTAAGTACTGTGGGAACCGGTGGACCCTGGACTGATATTGTCGGTGCCACTTCAGCTCTTTACGATCACCCCGGACCTGTATTCTCGACTACCTATTTCCGACGCATTGCAACAGCAACTACCGCTTTTGGCTCCTGCGATGCCACTTCAAATGTCGTGACCGTTTTTGTGAACAATGTGACTCCACCTGTTATCACCGGGGCTCAAACCCTTTGCGGAAGTCTCGACCCCGCGCCTATAACCATCAGTACACCTGCAGTGGCAAGCGGTACTTTGCAGTATCAGTGGCAACGAAGCCTGAACGGCTGTAGCGGACCGTGGAGCAATTTGGCCGGAGAAACCGGGCCCCTACTCGATCCCGCATCTATTACACAAACTACGACATATCAATTAGTGGTAACTTCCGTTCTTAACGGGGTGAATTGTACCGCAATCAGCAATTGCGTTACGGTGGTAAGCAATTCAAAAATATGGACCGGTACTTCAGGAAATAACTGGAATGTCGGGACTAATTGGTCACCGCCCGGCGTTCCTGATGCAACGCATTGTGTGATTATTCCAAATGTAGTTTCAGACCCCGTAATCAGTGGAACCGGCTACATTGCCGACGCTTATAGCCTGACGGTATTACCCGGAGGACGTCTGGACGTTCTTGCGTCAAACACGTTAAAGGTTGTCAACGTAGTAAATGTGCAACCGTTAGGAAATTTGTTTGTTAACAACAATGCTTCATTGGTGCAGGTTGATGATGTAAACAACAGCGGTTCGATTGTTGTTGAACGAACCACGCAGCCCATGTATCGTTTTGACTTCACGTATTGGGGTTCCATGATGGAAGCGGGATCGTATACACTGGGAATGCTTTCTCCCAATACACTTCATGATAAATTTTTCAGCTGGACGCCAACTATTAGTGGTGGTGCGGGCAACTGGCATGCGGAAAGCATGGCAACTGTGATGATCCCCGGAAAAGGATACATCGTTCGCGCGCCACAGCACTTCTCCGTGAATCCGGCAATAACAACACCGTATACCGCATATTTTAACGGGACACCTGAAAATGGTTCGGTTAACGTTCCGATCAGCATTGGAACGCTTGGTGCAGGTCAAACTGCCGATAAACTTAATCTGATTGCCAACCCATTCCCAAGTGCAGTTGATGCGGATTTATTTCTGAGCGACCCAACCAATTCCGGACTTCTCGACGGCACGATTTACTTCTGGACGCATCACGAGCCGCCAAGCGCCGCTTTCCCGAATCCGTTTTATGGCACATTTACCCTCAATTACAGTCCGAATGGCTATGCCGCCTACAATTTATCAGGTGGTGTGGGAACGGCACCCTCCGGGTATGCTACAATTCCTGACGGAACGATCGCGTCCGCGCAAGGATTTTTCGTAAAGGGTATCGCAAGCGGAACGGCTTTATTCAACAATTCGATGCGGATCAGCGGCAATAATTCAACATTCTTCCGGATGCAATCCATTGAAAAACATCGCATCTGGCTAAACATGGGTAATGAGCAGAGTGCTTTCGGACAGCTTCTGTTGGGCTACGTGGAAGGTGCAACTGACGGAATTGACCGGGCATTTGACGGAACGTCGATGAATGGCGGACAATTATCTTTTTACTCGCTTGCCGACGGGCAGCAACTTCAGATTCAGGGTAGGTCTGTCCCATTTAATCACACAGATGAGATTCCCTTAGGATTTACCACGGTAGTAAGCGGGAATTTTACAATCGGCATTGACCAGCTGGACGGAGACTTCGCCACGCAGGATGTTTTCCTGGAAGATAAGCTGCTGGGTGTGTACCATAATCTTAAATCCTCCGCCTACTCCTTTATCACCGAATCCGGCTCGCACAATAACCGCTTCATTTTACGTTATGGGCTGCCGCTGACGAATGTTTCCCCCGAGGAAGAACAAGGTACAATTGCATTTATTGCAGAGGAATTACTGCAAATCCAGTCGCCGGAACTCGTCGAGAACGTGCAGGTTTTTGACATGGCAGGCCGGGAATTGATGGAAGTCAAACCTACTGCATCGGGGATCATTCGAATACCATTTGTACGACCCCAGGGAATGTACTTAGTAAAAATTCATAGCGCGGTGGGGAATGTTACAAAAATCCTACAAAATTAATTAAGGTTTGTTTAACCGGAAGTTCGATAAACGGCACCACAAAAAATGATTTTACCCGTTAACAAAAACAAACAATTTTAAGTTATAAAGTGAGGACTTCCTAAGTTTTAACAGCGCAATTTGCATTTATTGCACTTAAATGCCTTATATTTGAAGACTTTGATTTTCAATAGTCTTTGCGTATGGAGAAAACTACTGGCATTGGATTTACACTCCGTTTACTGCTCCTTCTTACAAATATTTGTATAAGTACTTTTGTTTTCGCACAGGGAAACGATTGCGCTTCCGCAACAGTTTTGACGGTAAATTCAACCGCCACCTGTAGTTCAACATTTTCAGGAACCACCGTTGGCGCTACGCAGTCGCAAGCCGGCTGTGCCGGAACTGCTGATGATGATGTATGGTTTCGGTTTACAGCCACACAAACCTCACATGTGATAACCGTTACCGCGGGCACAATCAATGACATCGTGTTTCAGGTATTTTCGGGAGCTTGTGGAACGTTGACTTCCCTGCAATGCCGGGACCTGACAGTGGGAGCGGCCGCCGAAACCAGTACGCTTACCGGACTTACCGCTGGCACTACTTATTTTATCCGAGTGTACAGTTTTGGCAATGCAACCGGTCAGGGAACCTTTACAATTTGTGTGAGTTCTCCGGTAGCACCTGCCAATGACAATTGCGCCAATGCTATCGTGATCACTCCAAGTGCCACGAGTTCGTGCGCAACGCCTACAAGTGGGTCTACACAATTTGCGACACAATCACAGGCTGCGTGTGCCGGAAATGCTGATGATGACGTGTGGTTTCGGTTTACAGCCGCAGCCGCTAGTCATTCTATTACCGTAACCCCCGGCACGCTGAATAATGCCGTTTTTCAGGTTTTTTCCGGGGCGTGCGGCACATTAACCAGTATCGCATGCGTGAATGCCACAACGGGTGCCAACATCGAATCTACCGTCCTGACGGGCCTCACCGCAGGAACAACGTATTTTATCAGAGTTCATTCACAACAAAATAATGCCGGACAGGGCACATTTACCATTTGCGTGGCGCAACCGCTTAGCAATGACAATTGCGCGGGTGCCACGACCCTGACGGTCAACCCCACAGCCGCTTGTACCGTTACCACTTCCGGAACAACTATTGGCGCAAGCCAATCACAAGCGGGGTGCACCGGAACAGCGGATGACGACGTTTGGTACAGATTTACTGCAACGGGCACAACCCACGGAATATCGGTAACAACCCCCACGATGGACGCGGTTTTTCAGGTCTTTTCCGGCACTTGCGCTGCTACCGTTAGTCTATCGTGTATTGATGCCGTATTTTCGTCAGGAACCGAGCAGACGGTCCTCAACGGCCTGACGCCGGGGGCTACGTATTTTATCCGGGTCTACAGTTGGGCCAATGGTACCGGTCAGGGAACTTTTACAATTTGCGTCAACACCATTGTGTCGCCAGCCAATGATAATTGTGCCGGAGCAGCAGCGGCCACGGTAAATAGCGGAAATACCTGCACGACATCTGTAAGCGGAACAACCATTGGCGCTACCTCATCGCAAATTGGATGTGCCGGAAATGCTGATGATGATGTCTGGTATCAATTTGTCGCAACCGGTCAGCTGCACACCGTAACCGTGACGCCGGGAACCATGTCCGACGCGGTATTTGAATTGTTTTCAGGTTCCTGCAGCGGCCTTGTATCTTTAGGCTGTATCGATACCACGGTGGGAACCGGTGTTGAAGCTTTCACATTTGGCTCATTGGTGGCCGGTACTACTTATTTTGTTCGGATTTATAGCTGGGCAACGATTTCCGGCTCATTTACATTATGCATTACTACACCCCAACCGCTACCGAATGATAACTGCTCCGGTGCCATTGCCCTCACCGTAAACAGCACACCTTCGTGTTCCGTTACTACTTCCGGCACTACTGCCGGTGCCACACAATCATTGCCCGGATGTCAGGGCTTCGCGGATGATGATGTATGGTACAGTTTCATAGCAACAAGCACTACGCATACCTTGACTGCAACCGTTGGAACGCTTTACGATGCAACGATGGAGATTTTTAGCGGATCGTGCGGTTCACTGGTTAGTTTGTACTGCGTCGAAAACTCAACCGGCTCGATGTCCGAAGCACAATATCTCACCGGGCTTACCATCGGCACGACCTACTACATCCGCATCTACAGTTTTTTTAACCTGGCGGACGACTCCGGAACCTTTACGCTTTGTGTTAATACAGTAGCACCTTGCACCGGCGGGTCCGGAAATGGCGTCACGGATTTGGGTTGTCCTTCGGTAATTTCCGGAGGATTAGGACTAAGCGGAGCCGATCCGCCGCCCTTGGATTGTTCTACAGGATCGTGCGTAAGTCTTGAAGCGAATTATCTTCAATTGGGTCAGACTTCCAGCTATATTTTGGAGTCCATTCCTTACGCACCGCCTTATCAATTTAATTGCCTTGCCAATCCAGTTAGCGTAAATATTGACGACGTGTGGTCTCCTGTAGTGAACCTGCCGTTTAATTTCTGCTTTTACGGAAACACTTACAACCAGTGTCTTATTAGCTCTAACGGAGTGATTACGTTTGACATGGTGAATAATATACCCAGCGGCCCTTCCACCTGGTCATTTAATTCTAATGTCCCCAATGCAACTTTGTTTCGCAACACGATTTTTGGAGTGTATCATGACATCGATCCGAGCCTTGGAGGAGAAGTTGGCTGGGAATTGATTACACTTAATACCGGTTGTCGGGCTTTGGTTGCTGCCTGGAAAGACATTCCAATGTTCGGAATGAACTGCAATTCAATGTTGTATACCGGAATGATCGTACTGTATGAAAACACCAATATTATTGATGTCTTCATTCAGGAAAAGCAGGTTTGCAATGACTGGAACAGCGGCAATGCCATTGTTGGAATTCAAAATGCGACGGGCACAGCAGGACTTGCAGCTCCGGGCAGAAACGGACTCGATCCTAACTGGACTGTTTACAACGAAGCATGGCGTTTTCGACCATCAGGAACATCTATCACTACATTAAAATGGTATGAAGGTGCCGGAACAACCGGCCCCGTAATTGGCACCAGCGATGTGATTAACGTTTGTCCGTCAGCGACCACGACGTATACCGCGGAAATCACCTACACCCTCTGCAACGGAACTCTATTAAAAGAAACCGAATCTACCACTGTAGTAGTGCAGAAAAACAAGATCTGGAATGGATCTGTCAATACAGACTGGAATGTTGCTGCGAACTGGACGCCTACAGGTGTGCCTAACAATTTTAATTGCGTAATTATTCCCGATGTGACCAACGATTGTATCATTTCCGGCAGCGGATATCAGGCATTCGCGTACAGTCTGGATGTACTAACAGGTGGATCTTTAACGCTCAATTCCAACAATAATTTAACTGTAACCAATACGGTTGATGTACAGACGGGTGGCGTTTTTAATATTTTGAATAACGGCAGCTTGATTCAGATCGACAATGTCGCTAACAGCGGCATCGTTTCGATGCAGCGCATCACTCAACCGATGTACCGTTACGACTATACCTACTGGAATTCACCGATGACTTTAGCCTCTAATTTCACTTTGGGTCAGCTTTCGCCGCTCACGTTGGCCGACAAATATTTCAGTTGGACGCCATCGGTTTCCGGGGGAAGTGGCATCTGGACCAATCAACCGGCAAGTGCCGTGATGAATCCGGGGCGGGGTTACATCATACGGGCGCCTCAAACCTTCTCTGTAAATCCAGCCGTCAAAACCCCTTATACCGGCTTGTTTACCGGAACGCCGAATAATGGAGTGGTTACCTCCCCGATTTCGTATGGCACTTTAGGCCCATCGCAACACATCGATAAATGGAACCTCATCGGTAATCCCTACCCTTGTGCTGTCAGTGCCTCATTGTTTTTAAATCATCCTACCAATGCAGCACTACTCGATGGAACGGTATACTTCTACACGCACAATACGCCGTGGTCGACTTCGTTCCCTGACCCGTTTTATGGTGATTACGTCATCAATTATACCGCCACGGATTATGCCGCATGGAATAAAACAGGCGCAACCGGGACAGCGGCTTCTACCGGAGGTGCTGTACCAAACGGCTTTATTGCCGCCGGACAATCGGTGTTTATCCGGAGTTTAGCCACCCCGGGGGCTGCCGTATGGAATAATAGCATGCGAGTCTCCAACAACAACGGGCAGTTTTTCAGAATGAATTCGGCCGCTTCTCCGGTATTGCTGCCCGGAGAAGAAGAAATTGAAAGACATCGGATTTGGCTAAATCTGACCAACGAGACCGGATCATTTAATCAGTTTTTGTTGGGATACGTTCAAGGCGCCACCTCTGGTTGGGATCGCGGATTTGATGCTACACGATTCAGCGCAAGTGATTTATCGTTATATTCCCTAATTCCGGGCGAGAAACTTGGTATCGAAGCCCGTGCGTTGCCCTTTAACGTGCAGGATCAGATTCCGCTGGGTTATACGGCTCAAACTCCCGGAACCTATGCCTTCAAAATTGACCGACTCGATGGAATTTTTAGCTCACAGTCGATCTTCCTTGAAGACAAGCTGCTTGGCGTTATTCATAATCTAAAACACGCCCCTTACACCTTTGCTACTCCGTCCGGTACCATTGAGAACCGTTTTGTGTTGCGTTTTACAAAAGGCACTAAAACCGCTCTGCACCACGGAATTTCTGCTTTTCTACACTTGCAGCGACTCCACGTTCAGTCGTCCTCGCCTATTGTTAAAGTTGAAATTTTTGACATCGCCGGAAAATTGATTGCGACCTACAAGCCGACGGAGCAGAAAAATGTATTCGAAGCAGACTTCCCTTACGATCAGGGCATTTACATTACAAAAGTGCAAACTACAGAAGGAGAAGGTGCAGCCAAGCTGTCGCAGGAAAATTAGCAGCGTGTAAATACTGAAACTTTTTATAAAGTAATTCCAGCGCACTCACTCGAAATACGAGTTAGCACAACATGCCTTCACAAACCGGCACAACGAGGTTTCGCTTTACCTGCATGTTCGAAAACCGGTACGCAACTAATTTTGTGATAGAGAGCGTAATACTTACAAATACGAAATCGGAAAAAACAAAAGAGGCTGCCCTTTCGGACAGCCTCCTATTTTTGTAACACTCCGACTATTTGCGGATGGTCAATTCATTGATGATGTGTTTTGCACCTGCGTATTTGTCGATAACCCACAATACATAGCGAATATCGACATTGATGGTACGTTGAAGATTGGCATCAAAGATTACGTCTCCCGCCATAGCTTCGATATTTCCATCGAATGCCAAACCGATCAGTTCTCCTTTGCCATTTAACACCGGTGAACCTGAGTTACCTCCAGTAATATCATTATCCGTAAGGAAGTTAACCGGCATGTATCCTGCAGGATCAGCATATTCGCCAAAATCCTTCTTTTCATTTAACTCTAAAAGTCGTGCAGGAAGATCGAATTCCGGATCGTTAGGCTTGTACTTCTTCACCATTCCTTCAAAGGTGGTGTAATTGTTAATTTTTGCGTCGTTGCGCTTGTCAGCCGGAAGCGCGCGGACTTTTCCGTAGGTAAGGCGCAGTGTTGAATTGGCGTCAGGATATTGAATAGGCGCCAGTTTTGATTCGCGGAGGCCCGCTACAAAGTCGCGGAACGCTTTTGCGAAATCATTATCAAGCTTTTGTTGCGCATCGGAACGATTGCGAAGTTTTCCTACCAGCTCTACGGACATTTTGTAGAGTGGATCATTTGCAATCATTTCCGGTTTCGGATTTTTCAGAAACGCATCCATTGACGCTTTCGAAGCAAAAATACTATTGCTTACAGCTTCGTTTACCCATGATTTAAAATTACCACCGTTCTGCGACTTTAGTGTATTCACCATTTCGGGTAAACCATAGGCTGCTGCGCGATCTGCATAAAGATTAAGTTGTGCTGCAAACACATCGCGCTCGAGCGGTTCGTAGAATTCCTCAAAAGCACCCGCAATCTGCTCGTTGAGTTTTGGCAGCATTTCGGCACGTTTTGCTTCATTCTCCGCATAATACTGCTGAAGTGTATTCCCTAACGAATAAGGCATAATTCCGTAGGCGGCAGTACGAACGAGTTGCATCAGATAATTATCATGACGTGCCTTAAGATTTGTTTTTTCGTAATAATCATTTAGCGTAGCAACGACATTGCCGTACTTAGCTTTATTAGCCTTTTTATTAGCCCACTTATTGAATTTCTTTTCCTGAGCGGCTTTGGTCCTGGCAGTATTGTGCTTCGTCAATGCATCGATCATACCCTGACGGTTCTTCCAGTAATTGGCAGTTGACGCATATTTTGAAGCATATTTTAGGTTCACCTGCTCATCTTTCTGCATGTAAACCTTCATTTGATCCATGCCTGTTTTAGCACCTTCAACCCATGCCGGATACGCATATTTCACATTCTGCTCAATACCTCCTGCAGGCATCCAGCGGTTGGTTCTTCCCGGATAGCCCAGAATCATTGCAAAATCACCCTCTTTTACGCCTTTCATGCTAACGGGTAAATAGTGCTTAGGTGTAAGGGGAACATTATTCGGAGAAAATTCGGCGGGATTACCATTCTTATCGCCGTATACGCGGAACATTGCAAAATCGCCCGTGTGACGAGGCCACTCCCAGTTATCCGTATCACCCCCGAACTTACCAATGCTTTCCGGCGGCGTACCTACGAAACGAACATCTGTATAGTCTTGATAAACAAAATAATAGTACTCATTACCCTGAAAGAACGAACGCACATTCACCGTATATTTTCCACCTTCGTTATTTTCCTTTTCGATGGCGGCAATTTCCTGCTGAATAATTTTATTTCTTTCCGGCTCCGTCATCTTATCGTTAACCTTGCCGAGAATGCGTTTTGTTACGTCATCCATCCGAACGAAAAACCGAACAAAAAGCGACTTTGGCTTAAGTTCACCGCTTTTATCGGCAGCCCAGTAACCGTTTTTAAGGTAATTTTTCTCAGGTGTAGACAATTCAGCAATGGCGTCATAACCACAGTGATGATTTGTCAGAACCAAACCTTCTTTGGAAATAATTTCGGCTGTACATCCTCCGTTAAACTGGACGATGGCATCCTTCAAGCTATTGTTGTTAATGCTGTAGATCTCTTCAGCCGTAAGTTGCAGACCCATTTTCTGCATGTCACGGTGGTTGAGTCTTTCAATAAACATCAGGAACCACATACCTTCATCCGCTTTCACAGGGAAAGCCATGAGACACATGGTGATGAAAAGAACAAATTTTTTCATTTTTTAAAATTTAATTACGGTTAAGTAGTCTGCACAGCAGAAATGTTACAATCGACTGTAAAGATTAACGCTTGCGAAGATACTTTTTTTTCGGCAGTTCCTACTTTGAATCTTCAGCGAGAAGTCCGGCGCGACGAAGCAAAGCTTCCGGTGTTGGCTCCTGACCACGGAAACGCTTATAAAGTGTCATCGGATGCTCTGTACCTCCTTTGGATAAAATATGAGTAGCAAAATCAGCAGCGATTTTCTCATTAAAAATGCCGTTTTTGCGAAAATGCTCAAATGCATCCGCATCGAGAACTTCTGCCCACTTGTAGCTATAATATCCGGACGAATAGCCACCCTGAAAAATATGAGAGAAAGAAACACTCATGCAGTTTTCCGCTACATCGGGATACAAACGCGAGGATTCGAATGCAACTTTCTCGAACGACTTGACATTTTCGATGGGCCCCGGATCTTTAGCATGGTAGGCCATATCCAACATCCCGAAGCTCAGCTGACGCATTGTGGCCATCCCTTCCTGGAAGGATGCACTTTCTCTGATGCGGTCGATGTACTCCTGCGGAATTACCTGATTCGTCTCATAGTGGCGAGCAAACAGGGCTAATGCCTCTGGCTCATAACACCAATTTTCCATGATCTGACTTGGCAATTCCACGAAATCCCAGTACACGCTCGTACCCGACAACGACGGATAGGTGGTATTGGCCAGCATCCCGTGGAGCGCGTGACCAAACTCATGGAACAAGGTGGTAACTTCATTAAATGTAAGCAATGAAGGTCTGGATTCGGTGGGTCTTGTGAAATTGCAAACAATTGATACATGCGGACGCTCCGTAACACCGTGTTTGATGTACTGCGGTTTAAAAGATGTCATCCATGCCCCGTTGCGCTTGCCTTTCCTCGGGAAAAAGTCGGCATAAAAAACGGCTACAAACTCGCCTGCCCGGTTATGTACTTCAAAAGTTCGCACTTCTTCATGATACTTCTCGATATCGTGTACTTCGCTAAATTCTATACCGAACAGTTTGGAGGCGATGGTAAAAGCACCGTCCAGCACATTTTCGAGTCGGAAATAGGGTTTTAGCATTTCGTCGTCGAGACTAAATTTCTGTTGGCGTAATTTCTCGCTATAAAAAGGCCCGTCCCATTTTTCAAGCACTTCAGGTCCGCCCTGACTGCGGGCAAAATCCTGAAGTTCGGCGAATTCACGTTGAGCGGCAGGCTTAGCTTTGGCAAGCAAATCCTCAAGAAAAACATTTACTTTTTGCGGTGATTGCGCCATTCTTTCCTCCAGAACAAACTCACCATGGGACGCATAGCCCAGTAATTGTGCGCGTTCGTGCCGGAGCCTGACGATGTTTTTCACCAGTTCGCTATTGTCATATTTGTTTCCGCGAAATGCTTTCTTACCTGCTGCAATGGCTATTTCCCGGCGAAGTTCCCGGTTTTCGATGTACGTCACAAAAGGCAGGTAGCTTGGAAAATCAAGTGTAAAAACGTATCCTTCCTTTCCACGCGCTTTGGCTGTAAGTGCTGCAGCTTCGCGTGCACCTTCGGGAAGTCCTGCCAATTGCGAACTATCGGTAAGATGAAGTTCGTACTCATTGGTTTCGGCCAGTACATTTTCCCCGAATGTCAGTTTTAACTTGGCCAGAGCAGCATCGATCTCGCGAAGCCGCGCTTTCTGTTCTTCCTTTAGCAGAGCACCGTTGCGCACAAAACTTTTGTACTTTTTTTCGAGCAACATTTCCTGTTCTGCGGACAGCTTCAGGTATATTCGATTGTCGTAAACGGCTTTCACCCTCGCGAACAAATCGGGATTGAGCGTGATGTCGTTGCTAAATGCCGAAAGAAGAGGTGACACCTCCTGAGCAATTTGCTGAATCTCATCGGTAGTTTCGGCGGAGTTCAGATTAAAAAAAATACTGGAAACCCTATCGAGCACCTGACCCGAAAATTCCAGTGCTTCGATGGTATTTTCGAATGTAGGAGCCTCGGCGCTGTTTGCAATGGCATCAACCTCAGCACGGGCTTCTGCAATTGCAACATCGAATGCGGGCTTAAAATCTTCAACTTTTATCTGCGCAAAAGGCGCGGTATTGTGTTTTGTAGTGAAATATGAAGTCAGAATCATTCGAGAAAAATTTACGTCCGGCAGTGATTATGGATTAGCAAGATTGTCCGAGGCGTCGAGCACCGCTTTTTCGAGGCTTTTTTTATAGGCCTCGATGCGTTGCAGAATCGCGCGGTCTGATGCGCCAAGAATCTGCGCGGCCAGAATCCCGGCATTTTTTGCGCCATCGAGGGCGACCGTAGCCACGGGTACTCCGCCAGGCATTTGAAGTATAGAAAGAACGCTATCCCATCCGTCGATCGAGTTGCGGGACTTTACCGGAACGCCGATGACAGGCAATGGCGACATGGCGGCGATCATTCCGGGCAAGTGTGCAGCGCCGCCGGCTCCGGCAATTATTACAGCTATACCCCGATGGTGGGCATTTTTTGCGAAATCATATAATTTATCGGGTGTGCGGTGTGCAGATACAATATCGACAACGGTGTCGATCTGAAATTCCTTTAAAACATTAGCCGCTTCCTGCATTACAGGTAAGTCGGAACTGCTTCCCATGACGATGGCTACTTTCATATCTCTTTATTTTCGGCTACGACTTTAATTGATTTTTTGACACGTTCGGCGATCATCCGTGCTTCATTAATATCATGATGCACGATGGTGACGTGGCCCATTTTTCGAAAAGGGCGGGTTTGTTTTTTGCCGTAGATGTGCGGAGTTACTCCGGGAATTGCCATTATTTCAGCAATGTTTTGATAAACTACATCGCCGCTATGGCCTTCTTCTCCTACAAGATTTACCATTACGCCAGACACTTTACTTGCGGTACTTCCGAGCGGGAGATGCAGGATGGCGCGAAGATGTTGTTCGAATTGCGACGTATATGCGGCCTCGATGGAGTAATGACCTGAATTATGCGGTCGGGGTGCGACTTCATTTACCAGAATCTCTTCATCTTCGGTCATGAACATTTCTACTGCGAGGAGGCCGACGTGATTAAATTTCTCTGAAACCAGCAGGGCCGTATCGATGGCTTTTTGTGCTACTTCATCACTGATACGGGCGGGGCAAAGTACGTATTCGACCTGATTGGCCTCGGGATGGAACTCCATTTCCACTACCGGATATGTACTTGCATGTCCGTCCGGGGTGCGCGCCACAATTACCGCGAGTTCCAGGGCAAAAGGAATCATTTTTTCAGCGATGCAGGCTCCCGGAGCAACTTGTTCCAGATCCTGCGGCCGGCGGATGATTTTCACCCCATTGCCGTCGTATCCAAACCGGGCGGATTTCCAGACGAAAGGCAAATGGATTTCGCCGTTTTGAACAGCCTGCCGGAGTTCATCAGCAGAATTGAAGCGACGGAAAGCGGCGGTTGGGATGCCGTTCTCGCGATAAAATTGTTTTTGAACGGATTTATCCTGAATAAGTCGCAATGTTTTGGAGGACGGGTATACGGGCAGTCCTTCTGCTTCGAGTTGCTCGAGCGCGTCGAGGTTTACATTTTCGATCTCTATGGTAAGTACGTCTGCATTTTTGCCGAAATTGTAGACGGTCTGGAAATCCATGAGATCGCCCTGGTAAAATTCGTCGCAGGCTATTCGGCTGGGTGCATCGGCTGCGGGATCGAGAACAATAGTTCGGACATCAAATTTGCGGGTATCGTAGAGCAGCATTTTTCCTAACTGGCCGCCTCCAAGAATTCCGAGGGTAAATTGCGACGAAAAAATTTCCATGATTTAGGTTTGGACAAAGATAGTTGAAATCTGCTTTTTGGGTGCAGGATGTGGTGGCTGGTAATTTTTGTTTTGGATTGTTTCAGTAAAGGAAAAATATACTACTTTTGTCGTCCTGAATGCCCAAGTGGCGAAATTGGTAGACGCACTGTGTTCAGGTCGCAGCGCCTTATGGGTGTGCTGGTTCGAGTCCAGTCTTGGGCACTTAAATCCAACCTCTGCAAAGTGGTTGGATTTTTTTTTGATGGAGACCTTTGAGGTCTTCGAGACCTCAAAGGTCTGTAGTTAAGTTGATTTGGTGGAGAATGTAGCACGTAACCCTGAAGTACCATCCAAGGGAGACCTTTGAGGTCTTCGAGACCTCAAAGGTCTATAGTTAAGTTGAATTCGTGGGGAATGCAACAGGTAACCCTGAAGTACCATCCAAGGGAGACCTTTGAGGTCTTCAAGACCTCAAAGGTCTGTAAACAATCTTTTATGTCCGGCTTCTTCTGAGAAGCGCAGAGGTCTTTACAACCTCTGCGCTGCGTGAGGGATGGAAGCGGCAGCCCCGCAAAGCGGGCTAAAGCGTACAGCCCGACCCCTCACGGCGGGCAATCCCGCCGTGAGGGGGCACGCCCAAATCAACCACGTGCATCGTGGAATGCCCTCGCTATAGCCTCTCGGTGATCGGGATGGGCAATTCTAACCAATTCTGCCTCGCGCTGCCGCAAAGTCTTGCCACATAAATCGGCTATGCCGTATTCCGTGATTACATACTGAACATGCGACCGCGTAGTAACGACACCGGCGCCCTGCTTTAAAAAAGCGACAATTCTGCTCTCGCCTTTTTTGGTCGTAGAAGGTAAAGCAATTATCGCCTTGCCACCCTCACTAAGCGCAGCCCCCCGAATGAAGTCCATCTGGCCACCCACGCCGGAGTACATTTTTGATCCGATAGAATCCGCGCAAACCTGACCGGTCAGATCCACCTCAATAGCAGAATTGATCGCCACCATTTTCGGATTTTTTCGAATGACCGCCGTGTCGTTTACAAAAGACGACTCCCGCATTTCGATGAACGGATTATCATGAACGAAATCATATAATTTCTGGGATCCGTTTAAAAAAGTGGCCACTGCCCTTCCCTTCACCGTGCCTTTGTACTTGCAGGTGATGACGCCGCGCTCAATCAAATCAATCACACCGTCTGCAAACATTTCCGTATGCAAACCAAGATCTTTGTGATGAACCAAATTGGAAAGCGCCGCATTCGGAATAGAACCAATCCCCATTTGCAGCGTGCTTCGATCGTCAATCAGTGAGGCTACATGCCGGCCGATAGTATGCTCTACGTCCGAAATAGCACCCATTTCGTGGGAAACTAAAGGCGTGTCTACCTCCACCAGACGGTCGATTTCGGAAATATGTATGATACTGTCTCCAAAAGTTCTCGGCATTTGCGGGTTTACCTGCGCAATGACCAACGATGCATTATCCATAGCAGCGCGGGTCGCTTCAACGGAAGTCCCCAGCGAACAATAACCATGTGCATCGGGTGGTGAAACGTGGATTAGTGCCACATCCAGTTTAAGAATTCCCTTGCGAAACAACAGCGGCAATTCACTTAAAAAAACCGGGGTATACGATCCGTTCCCGGCTTTTAAGGTATGCCGCACATTTTTTCCGACAAAAAAAGAATTTATATGAAATGATGCAGCCAGCTCCGGGTTGGCGTAACGCGCTTCTCCTTCGGTGTGTAAATGGCAAATCTCAACATCCTGTAACTCAGAAGCCCTGTCTGCTAAGGCATTCGTTAAAATCGTGGGCGCAGCGGCGGCCGCCTGAACGTACACCCGCTGCCCGCTTTTTATTTCCATAACCGCTTCTTCGGCGGTATAATACTTACTGCTCATTCGTTTACTTGTGAAATAACTTGTTTTCTATTATAATGCAGAACATCACGTGCTCCGAAAAGCACCGTAATGGCAACAACAAAAATGATTAGGTTTACCACCGTGCCCGATTTGGTTCGGCGCCAGTTGCGGACAATGCCGTACTGAGAAATACACAGCGCGCACAATGCGACATACGGCCACGGCGATTGGTCAAATTTAAAAAGTAACGCAGCGCTTAAAAACAGTATAAACGCGGCCAGCCAATACCAACCCCGAAGTGGCAGTTTCTGCGCTTGGTCGCGATTCATGCGAAGATAGCCGGGCAAATGCAACAAACCGTGCAGGAGTAAAATCAAAAAAAGAAATGTCCGCATTTCTGAACTTTGCGCAAATTTCGTACTTCTACGGTAGCAAAGTATTGACATTTATCATTTTTCCAAAAACACGCTGTCGGACTGCTTTCTCATTTATTCGTCCGACTCTTTCCCGGAGTTTTTGTAATGAAGTTGTTTCGTGCCTTCGTCAATCTGAAAATCAATCTGATCGAGATTTTCTGTGTCCGGCTTCTGACTAACATACCTTCCGTGGTCGCTTTCGGTTGCGCGCAGCGGATCGGTTTCAGAGACATTTTTATCGGGCGGAGTGCGCAAATCATTTTCTTTAAAATTTCCCGGATCTGCTTCGCGAGGCCCTTTTTCGTGATATTCTTTTTCAGTATTTTCCATAGCTTTTTAATTGCGAATAAGAAAGGTAGCTCTAAAAATAAAACTTCGCTGCCAAAAGAATGATAAATGTAAAACCGTCAGCGCAGCACATTCGTTAAAAACGAAGCGATCTCGTCCGACTTAAGAATATGCATCTGGGCATTGATTGCGATGGCTTGCTCCGGCATGTAACTGACCTCAGCATCTGTTGGATCCTGAGCAATCGTTATCCCGCCGGCACGCCGCACTTGCAACAAACCCTGAGCGCCATCTGCATTGGCGCCGGATAGAAGAATGGCGATGGTCTTCTCCGCAAAAACTTCAGATGCAGACTCGAAAGTTGCGTCGATGCTGGGCCGACTAAAATGTATCTTTTCCGAACTGTCCAACGCAAATTCTCTGCGACTTTCAAAAAGCAGATGATAGCCCGGCGGAGCAAGATAGATGGTATTTCTATCGATAACTTCCTTATCCTCTACCTCCACTACTTCCAGCGTGGTCCGTTTTTGAAAAAGTGCTTGCAGTAAATGATCGACATCAGCGCGGCGATGCAACACCACAACATACGCCACATCACCGCGCGGAAAATGCGGCAACATTTTTAGGAGAACGTCCAGGCTACCGGCCGAACCTCCAAAAATAATCATCCTGCCTATTTCATTTTCCGCCATATTCGTTCAGTACCAATTTGTCTGAAATTGCGTGCAATGGGCGAAAACCGAATGTTTTCCTTTGATCCCAGCATCAGGTAACCCAGCGCGTCAAGACTTTCATCGAAAAGAGTAAGCACCCGATTTTGCAGCTCTTTATCGAAATAAATCAACACATTGCGGCAGATGATCAGATGAAATTCGTTAAACGATCTATCCGACACCAAATTGTGGGTCGAAACAATCATTTTCGATTTCAGTCGGTCATCAAACTTCGCCAGCCCGTATTGTGCAGTATAGTACGATGAAAAATCTTTTTTTCCACCGCTTGCCATGTAATTCTCAGAAAACTGCTGCATGTGATTCATGGAAAAAATACCCTGCTTCACATTATCGATTACCGTAGGGTTTAAATCGGTGGCATAAAGCAGCGATTTGTTCAGGAGTCCGGCCTCCTCGAGCAATATCGCCATGCTGTACACCTCTTCACCGGTGGCGCATCCCGCATGCCAGATGCGAATAAGCGGTTGCGTTGCCAAATCGGGAAGCACTTTTTCCCGAAGTACTTTGAACGCCTGAGGATCGCGGAACATTTCCGTCACATTGACGGTGATTTCCTCAATCAAATGGGTTACATATTCGGCATCGTTTCGCACCCGGTATTGCAACTCGGCGAAACTCGGAAAACGATCGATTACCATAATCCTATTTACGCGGCGGCGCAGCGATGCCCGCGCATAATGAGAAAAATCATAGCCGTAGAACTCGTACAAGTCCGTAATCAAGGTTTCAATATCTTCCTCCCGGAGATTAAGTTCAATCATATTCACTGTACGATTTCAACATCTCCAACATTCTGTCTACATCTATAGGCTTGCTTAAATAGTCTGTCGCGCCGTGCAGCAAACATTTCTCCCGATCGCCCTTCATCGCCTGTGCCGTTACGGCAATAACCGGAATGGAATGCCAATCATCGTCGGCCCGTAGGATGGACAGTGCCTGATAGCCATCCATTTCCGGCATCATCATATCCAGTAAAATCACAGAAGGCTTTCGGCCTTTCATAAGCGCAAATGCTTCGCTCATCGCGGTAGCCGTTTGAATATCATAGCCTCTAGTTTTCAACAAGGCACCGAGCGCGCGAATATTGCGGCTGTCATCATCTACTATCAGGATGGTGTTCATATATTATTGATAAAGCCACACGCGAAGCAGCGAGATAAGCTGATCGATGTCGACTGGTTTGGTTATGTAATCCGACGCCCCGGCGGCAATGCATTTTTCGCGATCGCCTGTCATTGCTTTGGCCGTCACGGCAATGATGGGGAGTTTTCTGAATTTTGGATTTCTGCGGATAATTTTAGTGGATTGATAGCCGTCCATTTCGGGCATCATCATGTCCATTAATACCAGATCGATATCCGGGTGTTCCTCCAGTTGCTTCAGCGCATCCTTTCCATCGATGGCAGAAATGACGTTTACGCCAAAATTTTCGAGTGACCGCGACAGCGAGAAAATATTGCGAACATCATCATCCGCTACCAGAATATTCTTGCCCCGCAATACGTCAGTCAGGGTTCCCATCGATTTCTTTCTCGTGCCATTTTCGCCTTTTCCGACTTCAACCAAATGCAGAAATAGCGATACCTCGTCCAATATGCGCTGGTACGAATTTACCGTCTTAACCACAATGCTATCTGCATACTGCCGCAACTTAGCTTCTTCATTTGGCGATAGGTTCTGTCCCGTGAACACAATAATGGGGAGGTTGTCAAACGATTCGTCATTTTTGATCTTCTCGAGTAGCTCATAGGAACGCTGCGCCGGGACGCCCATGTCGAGAATAACGCAGTCGACCTCTTCTTTTTGCAAAGCATCGATGCTTTCGCTGACATTATTTTTGATTTCAGCACTCAGCTTATATCCCTCCAGAAACAGAGCAAGTGCCTGTGCATGTTTAGGATTTTCCTCTACAATCAGCACCTTTTTCGGACTCTTGCTTAATGCTTGCTCGATTTTTTCAAAAATGTCTCCCAGCCGTTCAAATGCAATCGGTTTGTTGATAAAATCCACGGCCCCCTGTGTGAGGCTCTGGTGCCGCACTTCGTGTGACGACATCATGTGAACGGGGATCGGGCGTGTTCGCACATTACCTTTTAAATCTTCCATCACCTGCCATCCGCTTTTTACCGGTAACTGAACGTCGAGCAGGATACCACTGGGCTGGAAACGAAGTGCAAGCGGCAAACCCTCGTCGCCGCGCACCCCAACCACACCTTTATAGCCCTTGCTTCGGGTATAATCCAGCAGGGCTTTCGCGAACAAGACGTCGTCCTCAATAATCAAAATTACACGGTCGCCCTCCAATATCGAATTCCGGTCGTCTTCAATTCCAGACGGTATTACTTCTGAGATGTATTCATCCGGCGGCGAAGTCTGCACCTGAATTTCCTTTACCGCCTCGTCTGATATAGTCTGGATTTGCGTTCCGTGTTTCGCGGGCAGCGTCAGCGTAAAAGCACTACCGACATTTTCGGTGCTGCTCAGCGTGATGGTACCCCCAAGTAAGGTCGCCAGCTGACGGCTGATCGACAAGCCCAGACCGGTGCCTCCAAAATTGCGCCGGGTGGAACCGTCTGCCTGCTTAAACGCTTCAAACACTATGGCCTGCTTGTCTGCAGGAATCCCGATGCCGGTATCCCGGACCGTGAACTTGATGGCGTCGTCCTCTCCCTCAATTTCCAACGCAACAGATCCCTCGCGGGTAAATTTTAACGCATTCGAAAGTAAATTGCGTAAGACTTGCTCCAGACGCAACTTGTCTGTTTCAAGGGTTTCCGGAGTTGTTTCTGAAATAACAATCCGGAAGTCGAGTGATTTGTCGCGGGCGATTGGTTCAAACATCGATTTCAACTCGTTGGCTAAGGGTTTTACCTGTACCTCCTTCCATTCCAGCTCCATTTTTCCGGCTTCGATTTTTGACAGGTCGAGGATTTCGTCAATCAACGTTAGCAAGCCTTTTCCGGACGACTCGATCACCGTCATGAATTCGATTTGCTCCTCGTTGAGATTGCCATCGTGATTTTCTGAAAGAAGCCTCGATAATAATAGTATCGAGTTCAGCGGCGTTCGGAGCTCGTGCGACATGTTTGCTAAAAATTCCGACTTATATCGGGTACTTTGCGCCAGTTCATCTACTTTATGCTGAATCTCGAGATTGCGCTCCAGAATGGTAGCATTTTTCTCTTCCAGCATCTTGCTCCGCTCTTCGAGTTCGGTATTTGCCTGTTGGAGTTCCTCTTGCTGAACACGCAGTTCTTCCTCAGAAGCCTGCAATTTCTCTGCCTGCGCTTCCAGTTCGGCATTGATGTTCTCCAACTCGGAATGCTGCGCCTGCAATTCTTCAGACTGCGCCTGCGTTTCGTGCAGCAATTCCTGTAAACGCAAATGATCTTTTGCCGCATTAATGGCCATGCCAATATTGTAGGCAGCGGTGGTTAAAAATTCCACCATGATGGGCGAATACGGTTGCAGCGAAGCCAATTCGATGACCCCTTTGAATTTTGAATCGAATAAAATCGGAACTGCTATAATTCCGGCGGGTTTATATCCACCTCCGGAAAAGTCGACGGTTAACTCGGCGTGGTCTACGGGTTGCAACAACAAAACCTCCCGCGATTCTGCGGCTTGTCCGGCAAGACCTTCGCCGCATTTAAGTCGGCGTCGTGCCTTTAAAGTATTGAGATTCACGCTCGATTCCAGATTCATGGTCTCCTCATCTACCGCAAGGTAGAAGGCCCCCATTCCCGAACCGGTATATTGTGTGAGATACTGAATAATCCGGGACGTCAATTGCTCCAAATCGCGCTGGCCGATCATGAGTTTATTGAGTTCTGCTATTCCGGCCTGTTGCCATTCGTTGTCTGCCAAATCTGTAAACGACCGATCGAGTGCCTCTGCCATTTTGTTGAGGGACGGACCGAGGACGCCCAGCACTTCGGCATCACGACCTGCCGCACGAACTGAAAAATCGCCGGAAGCAATGCGGGAGGTAATGTCCTCAGTAACCCGTATTCGCTCTGAAATCTCAAAATTTCGTTTTTCCAGATCGGCTTGCAGTTGCTGTCGTTCTTTAAAATCTGCATTAACGCGCAGAAACGAAACCACCGTTACCACTAATGCCAGTAACGAGG
>ERZ1066123.104-NODE-104-length-71179-cov-19.645380_pt1 | contig 71179 bp, 53 predicted proteins | sample MGYA00382770_ERZ1066123 | MGnify/ENA primary metagenome ERZ1066123 (study PRJEB33369, sample SAMEA5778353) | biofilm metagenome | biome: Industrial cooling water; feature: Water cooling tower basin; material: Biofilm | place: United Arab Emirates | collected...
CCCAAGTTCCGAGAATTGCTGGACATACTCCAGCTTGTCTTCCCACGGGATGCCATAGATCCGGCAGATGAAGCGCAGATTGTCCAGCCCGGTCAGCGCGCTTTGAAAGGCGCCGCCAAAGGCCAGCGGCCACGAGACCGACATGCGCCGCTCAACAAGCCCCGATGTCGGCTGCTCGGCGCCCGACAGCAGCCGGATCATCGTGGACTTGCCGGCCCCATTGCGCCCCAGGATCCCGACCTTCTCGCCGGGGGCGACGGTGAGGTTGATGTTGCGGAAGACCTCGCGCGGGCCCTGGGACGTGGGATAGGATTTGCACAGGTCCACCAGCCGGATCATTCCGGAACGACCTTCTGGCTGATGACCCGGGTCTTGGCGAGGCCAAGGCCCGTCAGGAACAGGTTCACGCTGACCAGATAGGCCAGATCATAATGGGCGTGAACGACCGAGCCGAAATAGCCCTCCCGCAGATATTCGATGGCATTCACCATCGGCAGATAGAGGATCCATTCCTGCCCCGCCGGCGGCAGCGTGTCGACCGTGAAGGCCGCGCCCGACAAAGGGAGGATAAGATAGGCAAAGGGGTGCCAGAGCTTTTCGACGATGTCATACTCCTCGGCCAGCGCACCAAGAAGAATGGCGAGACCAGCGCCGAACCAGGCCAGCAACAGCCAGCCCAGGCACACCTGCAACAGGTCTTCCGGCAGCCCCATCCAGTCGATCCCGGTGAACAGGATCGTGAGCACGATGAAACTGATGGTGGCGCCCATGAACTCCAGCGCCAGCCGGGACAGGAAGATGTCGATGACCTTCACCTGCCGGTGAAACATGAGCGCCAGATTGGGACCGATGGAACCGATCAGCCGTCCGGGCATGTTGCGCCACAACAGGATGCTGGAATAGCCGGTGACCGCAAAGGCCGTGATGGGCAGGCTGGAGACATGGTTGAGATCAAGGCCAACCCACAAGAGCGTGACGGCCAGCGTGAACAGCATCGGTTCCAGGAACAGCCAGAGGAAGCCGAAGTTGTTCCGACCATAGCGGGTGATCATTTCGCGCAGCAGCAGCGCCCAGATCACCCGCCGCTGCACGTCGAATGCAGCCGCCAGCACACTGCGGCCATCAGACCGGCCAGCCGGCGGCATGCTCACTGCCCATGCTCGCGCACGCCGGCCAGCATCATCGACAGCACGCCCCAAACGATCAGCGAGAAGACGAACGTGGAAAGCACACCGCGAATGCGCCGGGGTTCGATGGGATAATCGGGCAGGTTGGGTTCCACGATGCGTTCGACATAGGCCTGCTTGCGACGGGCCTCGTTTTCGGCATCCTGTTGCGAGGCCATGGCGACGGCGAGCTGGCGATCGGCAAACTGGCTCTCCAGCTGCAACCGCTGATACTGCGCCGCGCGGGAGGACAGCGAGCGGCGGTTACCGGCCACCTTGCCGACTTCGGCGTCGATGGCGGCCGCGAGGCTGTTGGCCTGCGCCTGCAAGACGCCGATCTGTGGATTGCCGGGCGCCACGGAACGCAACTGGGCCAGGCGTGCCTGGGTCGCGATCAGCTCGTCCTGCAGCTTGGACACCATCTGGATCTGAACGGTTGCCTGCTTCTCGGGATCGACAACCCCCTCCCGGTTGCGGAAGGCTGAAAGCGCCAGCGCAGCGCTCTGGGCTCTCAGCTTGGCATCGACGACCTCCTTGGACGAGGTGCGAATGAGATCGCTGCGGGCACGTTCGTTCAAGCGGTTGACCGTGGCTTCCGCCATGTCGAGCAGTCGCAGGTTGATGCGCTGCGCGTCCTCCGGCGAATAGGCCTTCACGGTGAGGGTGATGATCGAAGACTCGCTGTCCTGCGCTGCGGTCACCTTGCCCAGATAATATTCATACATCTCCTCGAACGATCCGCTGATCCCCAGCGGATCGAACCGATCGAACAGCGATATGCCCGCCCGCGTGTAGGCGGTGCGGAATGCGCCGCCCTTGTCCACGGCACGCAGCGCATCACGCGAGTTGACGAAATTCTGGGCAGCGTAGATCTCGTCCCCCGCCGTACTGAAGCCCGCCGCGCTCTTCAGCAGCAGGCCGACGCCCGACGCTGCCGGCTTGTCAGGACTGCGGACGATGAAACGGGATTCCGAGACATAGACATCCGACGCAATCGCCCCGAAATACAGGGTGGACGCAAGGGTGGGCAGCACAACGGAAAACAGGAACAGGCGATCCACGCCACGCACACGGCGGACCAGGGACGAAAGAGAGCTCACCGGCGCGTTTCCGCCAATTGCGGCATGGAACATGTCAACATGCTCCCCACAGGTCCGCCCCGGCGATGGTCGGCATGATTGCAAGGCAGCGTGGGCGCGACGTCATCGACAGCATGTTCCGGCAAGAAGAAGTTCCTGTTTCATTGGCGACCAATCGGGGCGGTCAATCGGGGCGGCCACACGGGGTGGCGTCTGAATAAACGGCTGGCGCATGGGTGGCAATGGCGGGCCTGCGCCGCTCAGGGCGTGCTGACCTTCGCGGGATGCGCGGAATAGCGCACGATATCGTCTTCCCCCAGATAATCCCCGACCTGGACCTCGACCAGCAGCAATGGCACATCGCTGCCGTTCTGCAGCTGGTGGATGGCGCCCTGGGGAATGAAGACATGATCGCCTGGGCTGACGGCGCGCGTCTGGTCCTCGACGATGACGTGGCCCCGGCCGGACAGGATGATCCAGTGTTCGGCGCGGTGCGCATGCGACTGCAAGGACAGCGACTGGTGGGGATCGACGATGAGCTGCTTGACCTGATAGCCCTTGCGTACGGCAATGCTTTCATACCAGCCCCATTTGCGATGATCGCGCCGGCTTTCATCGGCTTCCGGCCGGTCCTTCTGCCGCAAGCGTTTCACAACTTCCGAGACGCGCTGGCTTGAAGATTGTGGCGCGACCAGCACGGCATCGCGGGTCACCACGACCATCATGGCATCAAGATCCAGCCCGACCACCATTTGGTCCGGCACTTCGCTGCGCAGCAGGCAGTCCCTGCAATCGATGGTGTCGGCCTGGCCGTCAATCAGGTTGCCATCGCCGTCGGGTGCGCCTTCCCGCCACACGCTCGACCAGTCGCCCACGTCCGACCAGCCGCCGGCGAAGGGCATGACGGCCAGATTGGTGGACTTCTCCATGATGGCGAAGTCGATCGAGATGCCGGGCGACTGCTGCCAGTCCGCTTCGCCCAGGTGAACGAAGTGGCCGTCGCGCCGGCTGGCCGCCACCGCCCCGGACACCGCTGCATAAATGTCGGGGGCCAGCGCCCTGTAAGCGGCAGCCACGGCGCTCACCGACATCAGGAACATGCCGGCGTTCCAGAGGTGACGGCCGCCGTCCAGCATGGCCTGCGCGGTGGCGCGATCAGGCTTCTCGACGAACCGCGCCAGCGGCTGGGGCTCGTGGGCGCGGCGGGCGTCGGCATCGGCCAGTTCAAGATAGCCATAGCCGGTTTCGGGCCGCACCGGCTCGATGCCGAAGGTGACCAGATTGCCGGCCCGCGCTGCCGGCACCGCGGCCTGTGCGGCAGCCCTGAACGCGGCGACATCGGCAATGCGGTGGTCTGACGGCAGCACCAGGATGACCGCCTCCGGGTCTTCCATGGCAATGTGGAGAGCAGCCGACAGGATTGCGGGCGCCGTGTTGCGGGCATCGGGCTCGACGATCACGGCACCGGGCGTGCGTTCGATACGGGCGAGTTGTTCGATCACGCGGAAACGCTGATCAGCCCCTGTCACCACGACAGGCGCGGCAAAACCGGTATCGTCAACCAGCCGAACGGCGTGCTGGAACAGCGATTGCCCGTCAACAATCAGGGCAAATTGCTTGGGCAGGTTGCGGCGCGATGCCGGCCACAGGCGCGTTCCGGCGCCGCCGCACAATATGACCGGGTGGATCGTGGCGATACGCATCCTGTCCTCTTCGATCGGCCGGGCACCGATCCCTGTTCCGCTGGCCGCATGCCGCGCTCACTTGCCTGAACCACATTCCCCGGCCGTCACGCAAGCATGCAACATGTCCAATCCGGCCGCGCCGGCCATAGCCGGGCGAAAGCTGCGGTGAACCGATGCCTCGGACGGCTTCACCGGCCCTTGCAGCGTTTTGACAAGGATGGCAGCAGATGCCATTGCATGCCCCGGGAGGCGCCCCCGGCCTCGACCGCTTCACGGATGCAGTACATTCCGCCCACCATGCACAATCCATTTCCGACCCGGCGATTCCCGTTCCGACCCGGCCTTGCACTGCTCGCCGCCGGCCTGCTGCTGTCTGCCTGCCAGCCCTATGGTCCCGGGCGTGAGGCCATCCTGAACGCCGGCACCGTTCCAGCCAGCCCGAACAGCCCGGAGGTCGCGATCCGGGTGATCCGCATCAGCGCCGAGATCGCCAGCAGCTACAAGCCGCCGGCGCCCTGGCCAGCCTTTGCCGATGTGCTGGCCGGGGCGCGGCCGGTCGGCACCACGGTCGGCACCGGCGACGTGCTGGAGGTCACGATCTGGGAAGCCCCACCGGCAACCCTGTTCGGCGGGCTGGCGCCTGAGGGCCGGGCCAGTGCCGGGATCACGACCTCGCGGCCCACCAGCGTGCCGGAACTCATGGTTGGCCCGGAAGGCACGATCATGGTGCCCTTTGCCGGCACCATTCCCGCGGCCGGGCGCAGCCTGCGCGAAATCGAGGCGGATGTGGTGCGGCGCCTGCGCGGCAAGGCCAATGCCCCGCAGGTTCAGGCGCGTGTTGTGCGCAATGCAACGGCCACCGTCACCGTTGTGGGTGACGTGTCCAACTCGGCCAGGGTCGCCCTCACGCCGCGAGGTGAACGGATATTGGACGTGCTGGCCCAGGTTGGCGGGGTCAAGCCGCCGGTGAATCTCACCACCATCCAGATCACGCGCGACGGAAAGAATCACCGGCTGCTGATGTCGGACATCATCGAGCGCAGTGAGAACAATGTCGTGCTGGCCCGGGACGACATCGTCACGGCGCTGTTCCAGCCATACAGCTTCACGGTTCTGGGCGCCGCGAACCGCAATGATGAGATTCGGTTCGAGGCGTTTGGCATCACCCTGTCGCAGGCGCTGGGTCGCATTGGCGGCTTGCAGGACGGCCGCGCCAACCCGCGCGGCGTTTTCCTGTTCCGCTGGGAAGAGCCCGAAATTCCCGGGGGCCAGCGCATTCCCGTCATCTACAGCTTCGACCTGAAGGATCCGGCGGTCTATTTCCTCGCGCAGCAGTTCCGGATGAGCGACAAGGACCTGGTGTACATCACGAACGCGCCGGTGGCAGAATTGCAGCGCTTTGTGAGCATCGTGTCGCAAACCATCCTGCCCATCGCGACCGTCACAACAGTGATCCAGCAGCAGGATTGATCGTCAGGGGGCGGGCCGATGGGCGGCAATGATGCCCCTTACATCCTCGATGTGTCGCGCATGGTGTGGCGACGCTGGGCTGGCGTTCGCCCCACCGGGATAGACCGGATCTGCCTTGCCTGGCACGATCATTACGGGCCGTCATCACAGGCCGCGCTGTTTCACCGCCGGGGCTGGCATATCCTGCCAATGGCCGCATCGCAGGCGCTGTTTCGCCTGCTTGACGATGCGTGTCCACGCGATCAGTTCCGCCGCCGTTTAGTGGCCTGGGCGGCGCGCAACCTGGTCTCCCTCGCCCGTCCGCTGTCCGGGCGCGGGCGGCTCTGGCTGAATGTCGGCCACACCGGCCTCAATCTGCCAGACTTGGCCGATTGGGTGCGCCGTGCCGACATCAGGCCGCTGCTGATGTTGCACGACATCATTCCGATCACTCACCCTCAATATTGCCGCCCCGGAGAAAAGGCCCGGCACGAGGTGCGGGTGAAGACGCTGCTGCGGATCGCCCATGCCGTGATCGGCAACAGCCGGGACACGCTGGATCGGCTACAGGCCTATGCCGACAGCATCGGCATGGCGGTGCCGCGGGCGCTGCCCGTCTGGCCGGGCACGCCGCAGCTTGCCATGCCAACCGCCGCGCCGGTGTCGGCCACTGACGAGTTCGTGATTCTTGGCACCATCGAGGGCCGCAAGAACCACATCCTGCTCCTCAACGTGTGGGAGCAGCTGGTGGCCAGGCATGGCACAGCAGCGCCAAAGCTGGTGATCATCGGCCAGCGCGGCTGGGCCTGCGACGACGTGTTGGCGCGTCTGGCGACCGATGGCTTCAAGGGCAGGGTGGAGGAAGCCGGCGCGCTTGATGACGCGGCGATCGGCCGGCGCTTGGCCGGTGCCCGTGCCCTGCTCTTTCCCAGCTTTGCCGAAGGCTATGGCCTGCCACTCGTAGAGGCGCTGGCCGCGAATGTGCCCGTGATCGCCAGCGACCTGGATGTGTTCCACGAGATCGGCCAAGGCGTACCAGACCTCCTGCCAGTTGACGATGTTGATGCCTGGTCCCGGCTGATCATGGCCTATTGCGAACCGGAAAGCGCCGCCCGGGCGGCCCAGATGCGCCGGCTTTCCAGCTTTCGTGTGCCCGACTGGGCGATGCATTTCCGCAGCGTCGACGCGTTTCTCGAAGCGTTGAGGATTGAAACGACCCGCTAAGGGCCGGTCACCTGGTCCCATGCCATCCCGCGGCCAGTCAGCAGCCGGCCGTTCCGCGAGGCAAAGCTGAAAATCGAGGCAAGGCACAGTGACGACCGATATGATGCTGAACTGGTCGCCCTGATGGCCGAAGCGATGGAAGTGCAGCGCCTGGTGCTGCCATCGCCGGACCTCAGCCTCGACCAATGGGGCAAGCGGGAAGGGCGGTGCCGCACCCACATGGCCCGGCTGCTCCGCCTGTCGTGGATCAGCCCCAGGATTGTGGAGGCGAACGCCGCAGTCGCCCAGCCCAAGACGCAGACCCGCCGAGTGCTCTTGACAGCGCCGCAAAGCCGCGGAGATCCGGGGAAACCTTGGCGAGAGCACAGTCGGGGCCCCGCTCTCGGGTTCACCCATGGACTGCGCGACGCAGTCCCAAGGTGTGAACGCTCTCCCTGATCTTCCCTGTTGCAGCAGGGAATTCGTTTCGTGATATCAGGGAATTGCGCCCTCTCTGGCAGGGATTTCCTGACCGGATATGGCCCGATTTCGCCGTCCGCCGGCGTCTGAGGTGGAGACGCTCCTTTCTTCTGCGGGACGGTCGTTCTCTTGTGCGGGTCGATGCAGAATGCAAACAGGGATGCTTCGGTGCTAGCTGGGCTGCAGCCGCGTCCTGCCCGTCAATGCCATGGCCGCACGAAGTTCTGAATCGAACATGGCGATCAATTGCGCGACGCCGCGCTCGCCGGCAGCCCCCAGCGCCCACACCCAAGGACGACCGGCCAGAACGGCGTCGGCGCCCAGTGAATGGTAGCGCAGTATGTCGAGACCGGATCGGACCCCGCCATCGGCCAGGATGCGCGTGCTGCCGCCCACCGCGTCAACGATGCCCGGCAGCGCCTTGACGGCCGAGCTGGCGCCATCCAGCTGGCGCCCGCCATGGTTGGAGACCACGATGCCATCGGCACCGGCAGCGACCGCCGCGCGCGCATCATCGGGATGGAGAATGCCCTTGACGATCAGCGGTCCTGACCATCGGCTGCGCACCCATTCGAGGTCGGCCCAGGTGGCCGCTGGATCGAAGTTGTTGGCAAGCCAGCCGAGGAAATCCCCCAGGGGCGCGCTGGATCCCAGCACGCCCGCCACGTTGCCAAGTGTCAGCGGACGGCCGAGCAGGCCAACATCCCAGCACCATCCGGGCCTGGCAAGCGCCTGGCCAAGCCGCCGCAACTGCCCACCCAGCCCTGGAGCGCCGGTGAGACCGGAACGTCGATCGCGGTAGCGCGCTCCGGGGACGGGCAGGTCGACCGTGAAGACAAGGGCCGGGCATGCGGCGGCCTTGGCGCGCTCGAGCATGGCGGCAACGAAGCCCCGGTCGCGCAACATGTAGAGCTGGAACCAGGGCGGACGACCGCTGCCGACCACCACCTCCTCGATGCTGCAGGCCGAAACGGTTGAAAGGCACAAGGGAATGCCAGCGGCAATGGCGGCGCGCGCGGCCTGCACTTCGCCGCGTCGGGCGTTGAGCCCGGCCAGGCCGACTGGCGCCAGAATGAGGGGTATGGCGAGTGTCTCGCCGAACAGGGTGATTGACGGATTCAGGGATGAGACATCGCGCAGCACGCGCTGGTCGAGGTTGACACCGGCCAGGTCCTGAATGTTCCGCGCGAGGCTTACCTGCTGGTAGCTGCCGCCATCAATATATTCGAACAGGAAGTGCGGCACGCGCTGGCGCGCCGCCGCCCGGAAATCCGAAACGTCGGCAATCAACATGAGCCAGCAAGTCCTTGCCGGGACGCTGTGGCCAAAGCGCCACGCCTGGCTCCCGATTGCATGTCGCCCCTCCTTTCAGTCGCGCGGACTTGGGAGCCTGTGCTTGACACAACTCGCAAGACCGTTGCAATCTTAAAACAGCAGTTCACTTGTGCTTCGCTCCAAGCCGGCCGGAGAGCCGGGAGCAGGGCATCGGGACGCACCGCCGGGGGGATCCCGGCGCATTGGGGAGGCAAGCAGAATGACCATCCGGCACTCGTCCGTTCTGGGTTTCGTTTCATTGCTCGCGCTGGCTGCGCCGGCGTTTGGCCAGCAGGCTGCTGCCGTGGCCGGGGAAGATTCGCTCGACACCATTGTGGTGACCGCGCGGCGCACGACGGAAAATCTGCAGACCGTTCCGGTCGCGGTGACAGTGGTCAGCGGTGAGGAACTGGCCAAGCGCCAGATCCTGGACGTCAAGGGCCTCGAGATGGTGACGCCCAACCTCGTCATCACGCCCAATGCCGTATCGGCGAACGGCGCCAATATCTTCATCCGCGGCATCGGCACGGCCGACTTCGACCGCACCTTCAACCCCGCCGTGCAGATCGTTCTGGACGGCGTGATCTTCGGGTCCTCCGTTGCCGGCCAGCTGCTGAACCTGGTCGACGTCGAACGCGTCGAAGTGCTCCGCGGGCCGCAGGGTACGCTGTTCGGCGCCAACGCCATCGGCGGCGTCATCAACATCACCCGGCCGAAGCCCAAGGATGAATTTGGCGGCAACGCGCAGGTGACCGTGGGCAATTATGGCGAGTTCAACGTCCGCGGCTCGATCACCGGTCCGATCGTGCCGGGCAAGGTGGATGCGCGCATCTCGGTCAACCGTGTCAGCAACGATGGCCAGTTCATCAACCAGTTCAACGGGCAGAACCGCGGGTTCACCGATCTCTGGCTGGTTTCGCCCTCGCTGCGATTCACGCCTTCGGAGGACGTCGAAATCCTGCTGAATTATGATTACCTGCGCAACAACAGCGACTGGGGCGTGCTGTTCAACCGGTCCGGCCCGAATGAGCTGATGTGCCTGGGCATCCTGATCACGGACATTCCCCGCTGCGCCGATCCCAATCAGGATCTGCGGCGCCCGAATCAGGACACGCCGACGTCGCTGCGGACCACCACGCACATGGTGTCGCTCACCACCAACATCAAGGCGGGCGACGTCGACATCACCTCGATCACGGGCTTCAACCTGTTCAAGGAAGACAAGATCACCGATTTCGACGGGGTGCCCTTTCCCACCTTTGCATCGAGCCAGCCGGTGACCGAGCGACAGTTCATGCAGGAATTCCGTGCCAACTGGAAGGTCAACGACCGCCTGACCATCCTTGGCGGCCTGTTCGGTCAGTTCGTCAACTACAAGGATGGAGCCAACTCTTTCTTTGTGTTCGAACTTCTGGGATTCCCGCCTGATACGGTCGAAGTCGTCGACCGCCAGCAGTCCACCTACAGCTTTGGCGCTTACCTGTCGGGCAACTACATGCTGACCGACCAGTTGCGGCTGAACCTTGGCGGCCGCTATACCTACGAGTTCAAGGATTTCATCTATCGCAACGGCTTCAACCAGGTGGGCGGCGGCTTCTTTCCGGATGCCCCAGGGTTCAACAACGAGGCCGCTGGATCGCAGGGCTGGAGCCAGTTCACGCCGCGCATCGCGCTGGATTTCAGCCCGCGCGATGGTGTGCTGACCTATGTGTCGTGGAGCCAGGGCTTCAAGTCCGGAGGCTTCAATGGTCGGGGCAATTCCACCGAAACCATTGGCCCTTACGATCCGGAACTGGTCAACACCTATGAGCTCGGCCTGAAGAGCGAGTGGTTCGACCGCAAGCTGCGCTTCAACATTGCCGGCTTCCTGACCGACTATACCGACAAGCAGGAAGAGGTCATCCGCCGCAACCCAGAAACTGGTGCCACCATCACCACTGTCACCAACGCCGCCTCCGTGCGCTACTGGGGTGTGGAGATGGACGTGGCGGCCGTCGTGGCCAAGGGCCTGACCCTGTCGGGTACCGCGGGGTATCTCAATGCCCGCTACCGCAATTTCGTGTTCAACAATTTCGACGTGTCCGACTCGGTGCGGCCGCGCAATTCGCCGGAATGGCAGTTCTCCGGCACCGTCCAATATGAGACGCAGATCGGCGATGTCGGCATCGATACGCTTGTCACCTATCGCTGGACGGATAGCTATTTCTTCCACATGGGTCCGCGCTTTGACGGCGGTGGCCCGTCGCCGCTGATCAACGAGCCGCGTGGCCGGATTGCCGCATACGGCCTGCTTGATGCGCAGATCGGGGCCACGTTCAACCTCGGCAAGACCGAGCTGCGCGCCAGCGTCTATGGCCGCAACCTGACCGACGAGCGCTTCTTCCAGACGTTTGCACCAGTGGCAAACCTGTGGGCGAATGGTTCGGTCAATCTTGGTCGGACCTATGGCGTGCGGCTGGGCGTGAACTTCTGATCTCCCTTGGTCGGACAATCTCCGATCGACCTGGCCACCGTCCTCAAATTGGGGGCGGTGGCCAATCTGTCTTCACGCGGGGGCAGACCCCGCAGGGGTTTCTTGCTATCGGTGCGTGCTGGCAAACGAGTGCCGCCCGGCCGATGATTCATGATTTCAGCAATGCAGGAGGGTGAACGCATGAACGGCGCAGACACCGCGGTCCCCGCCGACAACGCGAAGCCCAACCCCTATGTCGTCGGCCCCTATGCGCCGGTGCGTGACGAGCTGACCATCGGGTCTCTGCCTGTCATCGGCGCCCTGCCGGCCAGCCTTGATGGCACTTACATGCGCATTGGCCCCAATCCCATCACGCAGCCCCATGGCAGCACCCATCACTGGTTCGCCGGCGATGGCATGATCCATGCGGTTCGCATCCGGGATGGTAAGGCGCTATGGTATCGCAACCGCTACATTCGTTCCAATCGGGTCAGCGCGGTTCTCGGCGAGCCTCCCGCTCCAGGACCGCGTTACGAGCGCGGGGACACCGTCAACACCAATGTCATCAGTCACGCCGGCAAGATCCTGGCGCTTGTCGAGGCCGGAGGCTATCCGGTCGAGGTGGACCCGCTGCTGGGCACCAGAACCTATACCAATCTTGACGGCACCCTCCAGTTCGGCGGGTTCACCGCTCACCCGCACCTCGATCCCGATACGGGCGAACTGCACGCCATCTGCTACAATGGCGGCAATCGCGACTTTGTCCGCCATGTGGTGGTGGGCCGCGACGGGCGGGTGCGGCGCGAGGCCAAGATTCCGGTGACCGGAGGGCCGATGATCCACGATTGTGCGCTCACCCGGCGCTTCGTGCTGGTGCTTGATCTGCCGATCACCTTCTCGCTGGCGGCGGCGCGGGCCGGCATGTCGATGCCCTACGCCTGGAACCCGGAGCGGCCGGCGCGCGTGGGCCTGCTGCCGCGCGAAGGCGGGGCCGACGACATCATCTGGTGCGATGTCGAGCCCTGCTATGTGTTCCACCCCTGCAATGCCTACGACCTGCCCGATGGCCGCGTTGTGCTGGATGTGTCGGTGCACGACCGGCTGTTCGTGACCGAAGGCACCGAGGCGCCCGGCGGCTCCAACGTCACCTTCGAGCGCTGGATCTGCGATCCGCATGCGGGCAAGGTGGAGCGGCGGGTGATCGATGCCATGCCGCAGGAATTTCCGCGCTGCGACGAGCGCCGTACAGGCAAGCCCTATCGCTTTGCCTATACAGTCAGCCTGGATGAAGGGCGGCGGCCGCCGATCAACGGAGTGATCGCGCACGACCTGGAGACGGGCGAGCGCCGCGCGCATGACTTTGGCGCAGGCTGCATCCCCGGCGAGTTCGTGTTTGTGCCGCGCAGCGCCGACGCGGCCGAGAACGACGGCTGGCTCATGGGCTATGTGCTTGACCAGAAGCGCGGCCACACTGACCTGGTGCTGCTTGACGCGGGCGACGTGACCGCAGCGCCGGTCGCGGTCGTGCCGCTGCCGCAGCTGGTGCCGCTGGGCTTTCATGGCAACTGGATTCCGGCCGACAGCGTTGCAGCGGCATAATTTATCGATGAATCTGCGTTTCACATATGGCAGGCCATCCCGGCGCTCGCTATAGGGAGGGCTGAAAGGAACGCCATGCGTCGCACACAGTTTTGGTTCGAACCGGCCCGCTTTGGCCTGTTCGTGCACTGGGGTCCGTGGGCCCGCGCCGGTTGGGAAGCAAGCTGGCCGCTGGTCGGCGGTGTGGTGACCCTGCCAATGGGGCAGGATATTCCGGCCGATGTCTATCATGCCAATGCCGCGGGCTGGCAGCCCGATGCGGCAGCGCCCGAAGCCTGGATTGCCGCCGCGGCGGCGGCTGGCATGCGTTATGCCGTGCTCACCACCCGCCACCATGATGGCTATGCGCTGTGGCCCAGCCAGCATGGCAACCATGGCGTGGCCAGCACGGCGCCGGGGGTGGACATTGTTGGCGCCTTCGTGGCGGCCTGCCGTCGCCATGGCCTGAAGGTGGGGCTCTATTATTCGCTTCCCGACTGGCACCATCCGGCCTACCCGGCCTTCACCGATGCGCAGCGGCCCTATGTGTTTGGCGGCTATCCGGCGCCGACGGCGGAAGGCTGGGCCGAATACCAGGCCTATCTTCGCGCTCAAGTTACCGAGCTGCTGACCGATTATGGTCCCATCGACATGATCTGGTTCGACGGCGCCTGGGAACGCAGCCCCGAGATGTGGGACGTGGATGGCCTGGAGCGGCTGATCCGGCAGTTGCAGCCCGACATCCTCATCAATGACCGCCTGCCAGGTCATGGCGATTTTGCGACACCCGAGCAATTCGTGCCCCCCGAGCCGCCCGCCGAGCCTTGGGAAACCTGCCTCACCATGAACATGAGTTGGGGGTTCAACGCAGGCGACGATCGCTACAAGTCACCGGCGGCACTGGTCCACACGCTGTGTGAGGTGGCAGGGCGTGGTGGCAACCTGCTGCTCAACATCGGGCCGATGGGTGACGGCAGCATTCCGCCGCCGCAGCAGGCGCGCATGGCCGAATTCGCGCGCTGGATGGGCCATCATGGCGAGGCGATCATCGGCACCACGGCCGGCCTGAAGCCCTGGCAGTTCCCGGGGCCGACAACGCTGAAGGGCAACAGGCTCTACTGCCATCTGTTGATGCAGCCGGTGGCGCCCGTGTCGGTGCGCGGTGTGCCGGTGCGCCACCTGAAGCAGGTCAGCGTGCTGGGCCATGCCGAAGCGCTGCCCTTTGAAACACGCATCCCGGTGCTCGACGAGCTGATGCATGTCGATGGCCCCGGCGAGGTGGTGATTGACGTGCCGGAGCGGCTGCGCGATCCGGTCGCCACCGTGCTGGTGCTCGATTTTGATTGCGATCCGGCGCGTGCCGGCCAAGCTGCCATGGAGGCCTGAGCCATGAAATTGTTCCGCCACGGCGCACCCGGCGCCGAACGCCCCGGCCTGGTGGCGCCCGATGGCAGCCACCGCGATCTGTCAGGCGTGATCGGCGATGTGGCCGGCGCGGCGCTGCTGGAGGCGGGCCTGGCCGCGCTGGGCGGGCTGGATCCCTACAGTCTGCCGCAGTTGTCTAAGGGATTCCGCTTTGGCGCCTGCGTCGGCCAGGTGCCCAAGTTCATCTGTGTCGGCCTCAACTATGCCGATCACGCCGCCGAAACTGGCGCCACCGTGCCGCCGGAGCCGGTGCTGTTCATGAAGGGGGTCAACGCCATCTGCGGGCCGAACGACGATCTGGAGATTCCGCGCGGATCGACCAGGACCGACTGGGAGGTGGAGCTGGGCGTGGTGATCGGCAAGCCGGCGAAATATGTCGGCGAGGCCGAGGCCCTGGCCCATGTCGCCGGCTATTGCGTGGTCCACGATGTTTCGGAGCGCGCCTTCCAGATGGAACGGCAGGGCCAATGGGTGAAGGGCAAGAGCCACGACACGTTCGGCCCCATCGGCCCCTATCTCGTCACCCCGGACGAGGTGCCCAACCCGCAGGCGCTCGATCTGTGGCTGGAGGTCGATGGTCATCGCTACCAGAACGGCAACACGCGCACGATGGTCTATGGCGTGGCATTCCTCATATCCTACATCAGCCAGTTCATGACGCTGCAGACCGGCGACATCATCTCCACCGGCACCCCGCCCGGCGTTGGTCTTGGCCAGAACCCACCCGTCTACCTGCGCGCCGGGCAGGCCGTACGGCTGGGCATCAGCGGGCTCGGAGAACAGCGGCAGCGCACCGTGCAGGCTTGACCTGCACGGCAGCAAGGTCCTGCAGGCTTGACCTGCACAGCCGCTTTGTCAGCGCCGGATTGGGTGCACCGATGCCATTTTTGGTGCTGATTTCGGATTGAAGACCTGCTCAGGCCTTCCAGGCATCACCACCAGGGAAACTATATTCGGCCCGCGAAGCTGCCTTCATTTCGACGCTGTAGCCCGGCTGTTCCGGCGCGAGATAGCGGCCGCCGCGGATGCGGATCGGGTCGATGAAATGCTCGTGCAGATGGCCGGCGTGCTCGATCATGCGGCCTTCCGTGCTGCTCGCCACGGCGGCGGCGTCGAAGAAACTCAGGTGCTGCACATATTCGCACAGGCCCACGCCGCCGGCGTGCGGGCATACCGGCTTGTCGAACGCGGCGGCCAACAGGAGCACCGAAAGCACCTCGTTGACGCCGCCCAGGCGGCAGGCATCGATCTGCACCACGTCTATGGCGCCCGCCTGCAGGAACTGTTTGAACATGACGCGGTTGTGGCAATGCTCGCCGGTCGCCACGCGGATTGGCGAGACGGCCTGCCGGATTCGGCCATGGCCCAGGATGTCATCGGGGCTGACCGGTTCCTCGATCCAGTAGGGATCATAGTCGGACAGCGCCTTGACCCAATCGATGGCCTGATCGACATCCCACACCTGGTTGGCGTCGATCATGAGCAGCCGGTCGGGCCCCAGCACGTCGCGCAGCACGCCGCAGCGCCTGATGTCATCTGCAAGGTTTCCGCCCACCTTCATCTTGATGGCGGACCAGCCGTCAGCGATCGCGGCGCTGGCGAGATGGCGGATCTTTTCGTCATCATAGCCAAGCCAGCCAGCCGAGGTGGTGTAGGCGGCATGACCTTCGGCCTCGAGCCGCGCGATGCGCGCCGGCTTGTCCGCCAGGTTGCGCTTCAACAGGTCAAGCGCCAGGGACGGCGGCAGCGCGTCGGCGATGTGGCGGAAGTCGATGGCCGAGACGATCTGCTCGGGCGGCATGTCGGCGAGATAGCGCCACATCGGCTTGCCGGCGCGGCGGGCCAGCATGTCCCAGACGGCGTTGACGATGGCGGCGGTGGCCAGGTGAATGATGCCCTTTTCAGGGCCCAGCCAACGATACTGGCTGTCTCCAACCAGGCTGCGCCAGAACCCGGCCAGGTCATTCTCGATGCCGTCGAGGCTACGCCCGATGACCTGCGGCAACAGCGCGTCAATGGCGGCGACGACCAGATCGGTACCGCGCCCCAGGGTGAACGCAAGACCATGCCCTTCCAGCCCCCCGGCCGACAGGATGACATAGGCAGCCGAATAATCGGGATCGGGGTTCATCGCGTCGGATCCGTCAAGGAATCGCGAGGTCGGGAACCGGATATCCGCCGTGCTGGCGTGCGTGATCACTGGCCCCGGAGCAACCCCGGGGCGCAAGCGGGCGCCGGCTTGGTCGATGGTCATCAAGATTGCCCCTGAGCGTATATGGATGAACCACTATTTCACCCATAAATCGATATTTCGGCAAGCCCCTTTGACCGAAAAATGGCCCGGCAAGGGACTTTCCGGCGACTTTTTGGCGTTGCCAGCGGCCAGCAGTCGTGGTTCTAATCAGGCGTGAACCAGGATTTCACCAATGAACCGCTGTTTCCGGCCTTGCCCCCGCTCGGCATGGGCTGCGCGGCGCTGGGCAATCTTTATGCACCGATCAGCGACGCGGAGGCGCAGTCTGCCCTGGCGGCCGCCGCGGCCGACGGCGTGACCTTCTTCGACACCGCGCCTTACTACGGCCATGGCTTGTCCGAAAGCCGGCTGGGCGCGTTCCTCGCAGGCCTCCAGGACACGCCGATCCTGTCCACCAAGGTTGGCCGCAGCCTGGCCCAGGGGGAAGCCCCGGGAGACACGGGTTTTGTCGATGCGGCACAAGCCCGGCCCTATTTCGATTACGCGGGCCCCGCCGTGACCCGACAGGTCGCCGAGAGCCTGGGCCGGCTCGGCGTCGAGGCCGTGGATCTGCTCCTGGTCCATGATCTCGGCGCCCTGACCCACGGACCCGACCACGCCCGCCAGTTCCGGATCGCCATGGCAGGCGCTTTCCCGGCCCTTTCGGACATGAAGGCGCGCAAGGTCACGCGCGCGATTGGCCTTGGGGTCAATGAAGTGGCCATCTGCCTCGAAGTGCTCGCCGAAATCGATCTGGATGTCATCCTGCTGGCGGGTCGCTACACCCTCCTGGAGCAGGCGCCGCTCGATGATCTCCTGCCCGTGTGCGAGCAGCGCGGCGTCAAGGTGATCGTTGGTGGCCCGTTCAATTCGGGCGTGCTCGCCGGCAACCCGCATTATGATTACGGCGCGGTGCCGCCGGCAATCGCGGCCCGCGTCCAGGCCCTGGCCGCCATTTGTGCCCGTCACGCTGTTCCGCTGGCCGCTGCCGCACTCCAGTTCCCGCTCGCGCATCCCGCGGTCGCCAGCGTCATCCCTGGCGCCCGCTCGGCGGCCGAGATCACGGCCAACATTGCCCACATGGCCCACCCGATCCCGGCTGAATTCTGGGCCGAGCTCAAAGAGGCCGGGCTGATCCGTGCTGATGCGCCGGTGCCGGCCTGAGCCATGGGACGCGGATGATGCGGATCGACGCCCACCAGCATTTCTGGCGCCGAGATCGGGGCGACTACGACTGGTTGACCCCTGAGCTTGCGCCGCTGTGGCGTGACTTCCTGCCCGAAGACCTCGCGCCCCTGCTCACGCGGCACGGCATTGATGGCACGGTGCTGGTTCAAGCCGCCGCAACCGAGGCGGAAACCGGCTTCATGCTCGCGCTGGCCCGCCGGCACCGCTTCATTCGCGGCGTGGTTGGCTGGACGGACCTGGCCGCTGCCGACGCCCCGGCGCGCATCGCAGCGCTGGCCGCCGAACCCTTGCTGGTGGGCTTGCGCCCCATGCTGCAGGACCTGCCCGATGACGACGCCATTCTCGCGCCCGCCGTGCAGCCGGCGCTGGCCGCGATGGCGGAGCACGGCCTGGCGCTCGATGCGCTCATCCGCCCGCGGCACCTGCCGCGGGTGATCGCGCTGCGCGAACGGCATCCCGCGTTGCGCATCGTCATCGATCACGCTGCCAAGCCCGATATCGCTGGCGGAGAACTTGGGGGCTGGTCGCGTGACCTTGCCGCGGTGGCAGCCGACGGCGTGACGCATTGCAAGCTTTCGGGCCTTGTGACCGAAGCCAGCGCCCGTTGGCACGTCGATGAACTCCGGCCCGTGGTGGAAACCGTGTTGGCCGCATTCGGCCCAGGGCGCGTGATGTGGGGCAGCGACTGGCCGGTGCTCAACCTGGCGAGCGATTATGATGGCTGGGTTGCGGCAAGCCGGATCGTGCTGGCCGGCCTTGGTCCCGAGGAGCAGGGGGATGTTCTGGGCGAGACCGCCCGTCGGTTCTACAGGCTGGAGATGCGATGATGCAGCGCCGCGCGATGGTGATCCGGGTGAAGCCTGAGAAGCTGGAGGAGTACAAGGCGCTCCACGCCAACCCCTTTCCGGGCGTCCTGGCCGCGCTCAAGGCTGCCAATGTCGCCAACTATTCCATCTTTCTGAAGGACGACGTGCTGTTCGGCTACCTCGAGTATACGGGAAGCGATTGGGAAGCCGACATGGCAAAGGTGGCCGCCGATCCGGAAACCCGGCGCTGGTGGACCTTCACCGATCCCTGTCAGACGCCCTGGCCGACCGCCAGGCCAGGCGAATGGTGGTCGGACATGGAATGCGTCTTCCACATGGATTGAGGCCTGGGAACGCAGGTCCTGCAATGGCGCGGTTGATGATCGCGCTGCAACGAACAGAAAGGACATAGGATGGGTCGATTGGCAGGCAAGAGCGCGTTCGTGACCGCAGCAGGCGCGGGTATTGGGCGCGCCACCGCCCTGGCTTTTGCGCGCGAGGGCGCCGCCGTGACCGCCACCGACATCGATGCAGCGGCGCTGGCCAGTCTCGAGACCGCGGCCCGCTCCTTGGCAACGCCCATCACGACAGCCCGGCTGGACGTGCGCGACAGCGCGGCTGTCGCTGCGGCGCTCGCGGGGTTGGCGCCAGATGTGCTGTTCAATTGTGCGGGCTTTGTGCACCACGGCACGGTTCTCGAAATGAGCGAGGCCGACTGGCAGTTCAGCTGGGACCTCAATGTCACCAGCATGGTTCGCACCATTCAGGCTGCGCTTCCCGGAATGCTGGAGCGTGGCAGCGGTACTGTCATCAACATGGCCTCGGTCGCATCCTCCATCCGCGGCGTGCCCAACCGCTTTGCCTATGGCGCAACCAAGGCTGCCGTCATTGGCCTCACCAAGGCGCTTGCCGCCGATTACGTGACGCGCGGCATTCGTGCCCACGCCATCTGCCCTGGCACGGTAGAATCACCCTCGCTCGAAGGGCGCATCAACGCGCAAGCAGATCCGGTTGCCGCCCGCGCGGCCTTCATCGCCCGCCAGCCCATGGGCCGGCTCGGCAAGCCCGAAGAGGTGGCAGCGCTCGCCGTCTACCTCGCCTCCGACGAGGCCAGCTACACCACCGGTCAGGCCCACATCATCGACGGCGGTTGGAGCAACTGATCCCCGGCGGGTCGCCGGGTCAGGCGGCCGCCCCATCCTCTGCGCGCAGCTTGGCGCGCAGCTCGGCCTGCATTTCGCGGGTAATGGGGAAGTTCCAGGTCAGCGCCACGATCAGCAGCTTGCACAGGATCGGCACGCCCACGAACATCGTGGCCAGCCATGCCAGCGGCGCGCCGCTGTTGCCGCCATTGGGGTTGAAGCCGACCAGTTCCAGGGCCGGATAGATGATGCCGACCGGCAGGGCATAGCCGATCTTGTTGGTCATCGACATCAGCGCGAAGAAGAAGCCGGTGCGCTGCTCGCCGCTCTGGGTCTGATCGAAGTCGACGACATCGGCCAGCATGGCGCGATCGAGAAAGGGCGCCGCCCCGAAGGCGATGCCATTGACCAGGTAGAAGAGCGACGCGGCCAGGAAATCGCCCTTCGGCATCACCAGCGTGTAGAGGAAGCCCAACACTGTCACCAGCGCCGAGGCCGCCACCGCCCGGTGCTTGCCCACCCGATAGGACAGTTTCAGCCACAGCGGCACGCCGAAGAAGGCGCCGGCGTAAGTGAAGATCAGCAGGGCACCGGGATCGAGGGCGAAGCCGGCGATGGTCAACGCACCCTGAAGCTTGAACAGGTCCGTGGTGACATAGACGAACAGGCCGCTCGCCGTGCCGCCGGCCAGCCCGGCCAGCATGTCGACAGCCAGCAGCCGCAGCAGCGCCGGGTTGCGCGCCGCCACCTTCAGGCCCTCGATGAAGCCCATCGGCCGTTCGCCGGCAGGGCGTGGTGCCGGCGGGCGTTCGCGCGCCACCAGCAAGGCCACGCCGACCGTGATCGGCAGCAGCACCGCGGCATAGATTCCCATGGCGCGCACCTTGGTCTCAAGACCCGTGTCGCCCATGATGGCTCCCACCGCCAGCGGCGCGGTCAACACCAACAGAAGGCCGGAAAAATAGACCGCCAGCACCCGGCTCTGGATGCGTGACCGCTCGTCATAGCGGTCTGACAGTTCGGCCGCCCAGGCGATGTGACACAGATGGATCAGCGTCCACCAGATGTAGATGAAGGTCAGCCAGAACAGCAGGTAACCGCTGCCAGCCCCTTTGGGCGGAAAACAGATGGCCACCGTGCCAATGACCATGAGCGGTGTCGAGATCAGCATCCAGACCTTGCGTCGCCCCCAGCGGGTGGGAAAGCGATCGACTGCCCAGCCGAGCAGGCCGTCGGTGAACACGTCCCAGAAGCGGGTGATCATGAAGATGAAGCCCGTGGCCGCCAGCCCCAGTCCAAGCGGTCCCGCGTAATAGGCCGGCAGGTAGATGACGATGGGCAGGCCCAGCGTCGCCAGGGCCAGTTGCGGCGAAGCAAACAGGAAGAAGCGAAAACCCTCTGGTGCAGCCTCCTGTGGGGTGCTGCCGGTATCGCCTCTGGGCTGCGCATCCATCCTTCTGGATCTCCCCTGGTCGTGTGCCGCCGCCAACCCGAGGGCGACCCCGTTCAGGGCGCGTGCGTCACGCTGAGGATGATGGATGTTGCAGAAATAAAATGCAACTTCACATATGCGCCAGCGTCAGGCGCCGATCTCGGTTACGGCGCCGGGCATGCCGACCGCCAGATCGGCGGAAATGGCGGCCGCTTCGCGGACCACGACGGCGGCCGCATCGTCCAGCCCCGTGTGGGCATCGTCGCGAAGAATGAAGGGCACAGTCAATGCGCCCACGGCCCAACCGGTCTCACCGATGATGGGCGCGCCAAGATCCGTCACACCCCGGACGGTGCGGCTTGGACTCTTTTCGTGACCCACCTTGGTGATGCGCTCGATCCGCGCCTCGAAGCCGGGACGGTCGAAGTCAGGGTAGCTTTCCTCGAGGCGCCGAACCAGGCGTTGCCGGTCAGCTGGGCTTGCAAAGGCGGCCAGCACGCGGCCGGACGCTGAATGATCGACGCGGCGCCGATAGCCAAGCCGCACGGCAAAGCCCAGTTCGCCGGGCGCCTCGACACGCGCGATCACCACGATCTGGGTGTCGGACAGGACGGTCAGGTGGCAGGACTGGTCCAGCGCGTGCGCCACTGCCCCGATGTGTGGCATGGCGGTTGCCACCAGGTTGCGCGTTGGCGCCGTCTTCATCGCCATCTCGAACAGGCGGCTGCCGATAAGGAAACCATCGGTGGCCTCGTCGCGCAGGATGTAGCGCCGGCGCTCAAGGGCCACGAGCATCCGGAAGATCTCGCCCTTCGACCGGTTCAGCCGATCGGCGATCTGGCCCATGGTCAGCGGCTGGCTGCTCTCGGCGAGCAACTCCAGGATGTCGAGGCCCTTGTCGAGGGCTGGAGCCGAATAGCGCGTCGCCGTTTCACTCATGCCTGCCACCTTGCTGCGGAGGCCACTCTTGGCACTGTCGGCGGGAAAGACAAGCCTTCAGCCCGATATACGCACCACGGCCTTCAGGCTCTTGCGGGCGGCAACGGCGGCGAGGGCGTCGCTGATCCGGTCAAGCGGGAACGGGTTCGCGGGGTCGAACCAGACCCGGGTATCGAGCGCGCCTGAAGCCATCAGCGCCGCCGCCTGGTCGTGCGCCTCGCCCTCCGAATATTCACCGGGCCCATGCACGCGGTACCCTTGTGCCGCGATCGCCTGCAACGCCGCCATGCGTTCGCCCAGCGCCTCGATGCCATAAAGGCCGATGGCTGCGCCTGGCGCCATGAGGGGCAGGGCGCCCTCGATGCCGCCGGTGTGACCCACGGCATCCACGAGGAGGTCAAAACCGGCCGGTCCGCCGACGCTCCTGAGGCCGGAAATGGCATCGGGGTCGCGGTAATCGGCGAAGGCGGCCGCGCCCGTCCTGGCAGCATGGCTGGCCCAACCGGGATTGCCGATCATGGCCACCGCCTCGGCGCCCAGAGCCCTGGCGAGCACGAGGAATGAAAAGCCATTGCCGCCAGAACCGATGACCAGCAGGCGCTTGCCTTGCACCGGGCCAAGTCGGGTCAGATAGCTCAACGTCTCTCGCCATGTGATCATCATGGTGGCAGCGGCCGCATCGGTGCCCGGCGGCAGCACCCGGTTGATGGTGTGCGGCTGCCACTCGGCCTCGGGAAGACCATCATCGCGCATGGCAGCAAAGTCGCGGGCGAGACCCAGTTCGGCAAAGCCGCCCCAATAGGCGGCGCAGCCGTCGGTCGCCGGTGCGCCGGTGCGGGTGACGAGATCGCCGGGTTTGAGATTTCGCACCTTCGCACCGACCGCGACCACTTCGCCAATGGCCTCGTGCCCTAGGATCAGCGGGTAGCTGATCCCGGGGATAGGCAGCTTGCCCTCCACCAGGTGGCGGTCGGTTGCGGCGCAGATGCCGCCGAAGAGTTGCCTGGTCAGTGCTTCGTAAGGACCCGGGACCGGATCGCTCAACGTGCGGATGACAAGATTGTCGGGGGATTCAACGACAGCGGCACGCATGGAGTTTCTCCTCAAACCGGGCCTGCAGCCGGTGTGCCGGCATAGGGGCGGCCGAACGGCAGGGCGAAGGGTTCATCGTGCGGCCGGAACGGAACCATGGCGGCAATCTCGTCGAGCCGGGTCATCAGCTCGGCCGGCAGCGGGCCCCTGGCGATCGCATCGACGTTGGCGTCGACCTCCTCAACGCTGCGCGCGCCCATCAGGATGGTGGCGATCCGGGGCTCGGAAAGCAGGAACCGCAAAGACAGTTCGGGAACCGAAATGCCCACCTCGTCAACAAGGGCATAGAGCTTGCGGAACTGTTCGCGCCGGGGCCTGGACAGCCAGCTTGCCATTTCGACCTCTTCGCGCCAGACGCGCGCCAGGGCGCCCTGCTGAAGCGGTGATCCGGCGACGATGCCCACGCCGTGTTCGGCTGCCGCCGGGATCACCTCGTGCCAGGCTTCGCGCCACAGCAGACTGGTGTTGAAGGCGGTCAGCACCACGTCGAAACGGCCCGTGCGGATCAGCCGGGCCATGTCATAAGCCGTGGTCCCGCCAAGGCCGGCAAAGCGGATCCGGCCCTCGCCCTTGAGCCGATCAATCACGTCCATCACCGGGCCGCGCGCGTCGTCCATGGCGTCCCACCAGCCGAACTGGCGGGGCCGGTCCGGCTCGTGGATCATCAGGATGTCGATCTCGTTGCGCCCCAGCAGCTTGCAACTTGTCTCGAAGGACTCGAGCAGCGCGTCGGCGTCGCGCGGGTTGAACGGCTGGGGCCGCGACCCGAGCTTTGTCGAGAGGATGACGGGCTGGGTCGTATCGGCGAGGATCCGTCCCAGCACCTGTTCGCTGTCCAGGTACATGGGCGCGGTGTCGATGTAGTTGACGCCGCGTGCGAGCGCGTGATGCACCGCTTCGCGCGCGCGTTCGAAGGGGCCGCCGGCGGCCGAGACGAACAGGCCGCCCAGTGACAACAGGCTCACCGAAAGGCCGGTGTTGCCCAGCACGCGTGTCTCCATGGCTTGCTCTCCCCCATTTGTTCATAAGTGAATCATGATTTCATGAGTGGGCCAGATCTGCAAGACCGCTGTGCAGGCCGGTCCTCTGGCCTGGGCGGCAAATGCCGGTTGCCAGCGTCCAAGCCCCATGCTTAGATAGCCATAAATCAGCGTTTCACCAGTAAAGCGCACCACGAAGGCCAAGGGGAGAACCCAAATGGACTGCAGTCGCAAGACAGCAACGCCAGTTCCCGGGGTTGAGGAGAGCGATTGGTGCCAGCCGTGATGGACCAACAGTGGATCCTCGCGCGCCGGCCCGATGGGCGCCTGCGTCCCGACATCTTCACCCTGGAACCGCAGCCGGCCATGAACCAACCTCTGGCACCCGGTGAGGTCGAGGTCGCGCTGCGCCTGTTCCTGTGCGCCCCGACCATGCGCAACTGGATGGACCCGCCAGGCAACAGCCTCTACCCATCAGTCCCGCTCGGCGAGGCCATGCTGGCACCGGCCGGTGGGCGCGTGGTCGCCTCGGCCGACCCGGACCGCCCGGTTGGCGCGGATGTCACCTGCTTCGGCCGCTGGCAAGGCCGCCTGCGTCTGCCCGGCAGCGAGACGGTGCTGGTGCCGCCGCACCTCAGCCTCGTCGAAGCGATGGGCCGCTTCGGCATCAACCCGCTCACCGCCTGGTTCGGCATTCACCGCATTGGCGCGCTGCGGGCCGGGGAGACGCTGCTTGTTTCGGGGGCGGCGGGGTCGGTTGGCAGCATCGCGGTGCAGTTGGGCAAACTGGCCGGCGCGCATGTCGTCGGCATTGCCGGTGGGCCCGACAAGTGCCGCTGGTTGACCGAGGTGGCGGGCGCTGATGCGGCCATCGATTACCGCAGCGAGCGCCTGCCCGAGGCCATTGCCCGCACCTGCCCCAAGGGGGTGGACGTGTTTTTCGACAACGTGGGTGGCGACACGTTGGATGCCGCCGTCGACGCCATGAACCGCATGGGGCGGATCGTGTTGTGCGGGCAGATCGCAGGCTATGATGGCGCCGGCATGCGTGGGCCTGCCAACATGATGCGGCTCATCTACGGTGGCATTGCCATGCGCGGCTTCCTCGTGGGAGATTTTGCCGCGGAGTGGGAGACCGCGCGCGCGGACCTGAAGGCACATTATGACAGTGGCGCCATCATCTATCGCGACGATCTGCGCGACGGCTTTGCGCAGTTGCCACAGCATTTCTGTGACCTGTTCGAAGGCCGCAACAACGGCACGCTGCTGGTCCTGAGTGACCCCGGGGCACGGGAGCCGCGCGCATGACAGAGCTGCCCACCGACAACAGCCTGTGGGGCGGGGAGCCAGACTCGCCGCTGGTCGCGGCCGTTCACCTGTCGGTTCGCGACCTGGTCCGGCGCCGGTTCGCTGCGAGCGGATTGGACTGGGACGCATTTGTCGCCGGACCAATCGACGAGGTCATCACCAAGGACGACCTTGCCGCCATCGATGCCGCTGTCCTGGCCACTGGCCACCGCTACGCCTTTTCCGCAACCATTTCCGCGGTGGAACGGCCCGAAGCCTACCAGGGCCTGGCGGCGCTGGAAGGCGGTTTTGCCCATCCCGATGCACCGTCCGCACCGCCCGATCCCGATGGCAAGGCGCTCTGCGGGGTCGGGGACAATGTCGTGCAGGCCGCCGCCGATATCGTTGGCGTGGCCCGCTACGTGCGCTCGGCCGCCCAGGTGATCGCGCTGATGGAGGCAGGGGTGCCTGATGGCAGCATCGCCATCATCGATGACAGCGGCGGCACGCTGACCGCGCCGATCCTGGACCGCTTTGCCGGGCTGGTGTGTGCGGGCGGCACGGTGCGCTCGCACCTTGGCATCCTGGCGCGCGAGCACGGCATTCCTTGCCTCATGAATGTGCGCCTGGCCGGCGTCGTCGACGGTGATCGCATTCGCCTTGAAACCACCGCCGCGGCGCGCACGGCGGACTCCTACCTGACCGGCACGGACATGCCGGCCCGCATCTGGAAGCTGCCATGACGGAAACCGCGCCTTCCGCCCGCTCCGCCATCCGCTATGCGCAGCTGCTGGAGACCAACCAGCTCATCCAGGCCTGCGGAGACAGCAGCTATTGGCTGTGTCTGACCCGGACGGTGCAGGGCTCCAAGCTCTACCCGGTCTCGGCCTACATCCTGCTGTCGTATCTGAACGCCTTTTACCGCTACCCCAGCCTGATCCGGAAGGTGGAGGCGGTCATGCCGGCCGAGGCCATTGCCGACCGGGCCCGCCAGATGGGCGTGAAGGCGCAGAACAGTTCGATCGGCTGGGCGCTGCCCTGCTTCTACCTCCTGGGCCGCGAGTATCTGATCAATCTTGGGTTCCTGCGCCCGCAGGACGCGATCGAGGACGTGATCACCGTCATGGACTTCTGGAAGCGCTTCCAGCTGTCCTGGCACCGCAACGATGGGCATCTGACCAACGCCGACTACAACCAGCGCGCCCAGATCCTGCCCCATGCCGCGGTACAGCGCTTTGCCGGCGAAACGCACAAGGTGACCCCCGGCGATGCCCTGTCGGTCGCCGCCCAGCGCTTCCTCGCCACGGTCTCGCAGTACGGCTTCCTCGTCAGCGCGGAGAGCCGCATCAGCCTGACCAACTCCGGTCCCTATCGCCTCGATGCCGACCGGCAGCTCTTGATTCGCGACTTCATGGACCTGGGCGAGACCTCGCTGCCGTGGCTCGACGACATTGCCGCCGACATGCCGTTCAACAACCTCACCGTGGCGATGGAGGTCACGGGGTGCCATTTCCACCTCGTCGATGACTGGGGCAGCTTTGAGGCAACGCCCGAGTTCACACCCGACCGCCTGACCGGCATTGGTCTTTACACCTCGGACACGCTGAGCGAGGGCCATGTGCCAGTGGGCATGGACAGTCCGGACACTTTGGCCGCCATGCTCCACGACCTTGCGGACCGCGCCAAGGCCGCGACCGACAAGCTGTGGCTGCGCATGGCTGGCTGGAGCCGCGACCAGCTCATCGATGCCGGTGCCTTGTGCTATTACGCGATCTGCAAGGAGATCGCCCATATCGCTGGTGTCTTCGATCCGGCCGATTGGCTGGAGATCGACCCACGCGCCGAACGTTTCCGGCCCCTCCTGTCAGACGAATATGCCGACAGCGCGCTGGGCGAGCTTGTCGGCAGCCTGACGCTGCCCAGCCAGCAGACGGCACCGCATGGCATGATGAAATGGTCAGACAAGGCAACCCGCGTGATGACCCCGTTGCCACTGTCAGTCCTGAACGGAGCCCCGTTCCTTCCCCGCGTGGCGCCGCCGATGCCGGGCGGCAGTCACCTGCCGCCCAAGAATGATCGCTACCGCACCACGCGCGGCGTGCTCAGCCTTGCGCAATACAACGCGGCCGCACGCGGCTTCGTGCCGGCCAGCTGTCGCCCGGACGAGAACTTCCGGTGCGAAACGGCGCGCGCCTATCCGGGCGCCCAGCCATGAGCCAGATCGGTGACCTGATCGCGCGGGCTGCCCGCCAATTTGGTGGCAAGCCCTGCCTGGTGGAAGGCGACCGGGTGGTCAGCTTTGCCGATTTCGATGCGGCCACCAATCGCTTTGCCCGCGCCATGCGGACGCTTGGGCTCGCCCATGGCGACCGGGTGGGAGTGCTGTTGCCCAACGGCATTGATTGTCTTGTCGCCTACTATGGCCTTGCCAAGGCGGGGCTCGTGCGCGTCAGCCTCAACAGCCGCGACACGCCTGCAGATCTGCTCCTGAAGTTGACAGAGGTCGGTGCCCGCGCCGTTCTCGTGGGTGACGACGCGCCTGACCTGGGCGTGGACATCATCTTGCCGCCGGCCCGTTTGCAGTCGCTCCTGGCCGCCGCGACCGATGACCCGGTCGGCATCGAGCGCACCCTGGATGAGCCCTACCGCCTCGGCTTTACCGGCGGCACCACCGGTCGCCCCAAGGCCGTGACGCTGACCGAACGCGGGGAACTGGCCGAACTGTCCGCCTTTCTCACCGACCTCGTGCCTGACATCGGGCCGGACGACCGCTTCCTGCATGCGGCACCCATCGCTCACGCCTCCGGCGCCTTCTTCCTGCCGGCACTGGTTCGCGGCACGACCTCCCTTGTGATGGCCAGGTTCGACGCCGCGGCCTTTGTCGCGCTGGCCTCGGCCACGCGCGCCACGATGACGTTTCTGGTGCCCACCATGCTCGCCCTCCTGCTGGAAGAGCAGAGCCTTGCCGGTGCCGAGCTTGCGCTCCGGCGGATCGCCTATGGCGCCTCGCCGATTGCGCCGGCCCTCTACGCACGCGCCGAGCAGCGTTTTGGCCGCGTATTCGCGCAGACCTATGGCCAGGCGGAATCGCCCATGGTGATCACCTGCCTCAAGCCCGACGAGCATGACCGGATCGGCTCCTGCGGCCGGCCCTTCACGCTCGCGCAGGTGGCGGTGATGGATGATGAGGGCCAGCTGCTGCCGCCGGGTGGAGTTGGCGAAATCGTGGTCAAGGGACCACAAGTGATGGCGCGCTATTGGGAGCGACCGGAGGCCACGGCAGACGCATTCTGTGGTGGCTGGCTGCACACCGGCGATATCGGCCGCATGGACGAGGAGGGCTTTTTCTACCTCCTTGACCGCAAGGGCGATATGCTGATCTCTGGCGGGTACAACGTCTATCCGCGCGAGGTTGAAGACGTTCTGCTGGCCTTCCCTGGCGTGGTCGAGGCCGCCGTCATCGGCCTGCCTGACGAAACCTGGGGTGACCGTGTCCACGCCGTGGTGAGCGGGCAAGGCGTCGATACCGCGGCCCTCATGGCCCACGCGCGGGCCGCGCTGGCCGGGTACAAGGCGCCCAAGTCGATCGACGTCTGGGACGTGCTGCCCAAGAGCCCGGCGAACAAGATCCTGCGCCGCGAAGTGAAGCGACGTGTTCTTGCAGGGCAGGAGGTGACGGCATGAGAAACCCCGGTCCTGCCTGGCACATGGCCCTGCATGGCCTCGCGATCCTGCGCACGGCCAGGCCGGCCGAGGTGGCGCGGCGCATGGCGATGGACGCAGCCCAAACCGAGGCGATGCTGGCCCTGGCCGTGGCCCATGGCCGCGTGGTGCGCGCTGGCGACAAGCTCGTGCTGGCCCCGTTGGCACGCCTTGCCCTGTTGGCCGACTATTCGCGCACCTGCGCTGCCCTGCGCGCCGACCCGGCCTTTGCTGCCGCCGTGGAGCGCTTCGAGGTCGTGAACCGTGACCTGAAGGCCCTGATGACCGATTGGCAGACCCGCACCGTTGGCGGTGTGACGATGGCCAATGACCACAGCGATGCGGCCCATGACCAGCGCATCATCGACCGGCTCGGTCGCTTCCATGACCGCGTCACGCCGCTTCTTGACCAGTTTGCCGCCCTCCTGCCGCGTCTTGCCGTCTATCGCGATGGGCTGCTGGCGGCTCTCGAACGCGCAGAAGATGGTGACAACGCCTTCGTCTCGGATGTTGGCTGCGAAAGCTATCACACCCTGTGGTTCGACCTGCACGAGGAACTGCTGCGCCTGTCGGGAACGGAGCGGGTTGAATGATCCTGCCACTGGAGGCAACGCTCGACGCCGGGCCCGATCGCATCGGCGGCAAGGCAGCCTCGCTGTTGGCGATGGCCCGGCTGGGGTTGCCCGTTCCGCCGGCCTTCGTGGTGCCGACCGACGTCGCGCGCGTCTGGGCAGCCACCGGACAGTTGCCGGAATGCTTCTCCAGCCAGTTGATGGCGGGCATCCGCGGTCTAGAGGCTGCAACCGGCCGGCGCTTTGGCGGCGCCGAACGACCGCTGCTTGTGTCCGTGCGATCGGGCGCCGCGGTATCGATGCCCGGCATGATGGAAACCCTGCTCAACCTGGGTCTGACCGAGCGTGCGGCGGCCGGGTTGGCTGTTGAAACCGGCAATCCCGCGTTCGTTGCGAGCCTGAAGGCCGCATTCCACGCCCAGTTCAACGAGTGCGTGGGGGAGGTGCCTGACGATGCCGAAGGCCAGTTGCTGGCGGCCGTCCAGGCGGTGATGGCGTCGTGGAACAGCCGCCGGGCTCGTCGGTACCGCGCCCACCATGGCATTCCCGATGATCTTGGCACCGCCGTCACCGTCCAGGCCATGGTGTTCGGCAACCTGTGTGACCGCTCGGGCACCGGGGTCCTGTTCAGCCGCAACCCCATCACCGGCGAAGCGCAGGCCTGGGGCGAATGGCTGGCGGGTGCGCAGGGCGAAGCGCTGGTGGCGGGCACGCACAACGCCGAGCCACTGGAGCGCCTCGCCGCGACCATGCCGGAGGCGCACGCACAGCTGCTGGCCGGCGCCCGCGCGCTGGAGCGGGCCGGCCGCGATGCGCAGGACATCGAGTTCACCATCGAGGCGGGCCGACTGTTTTTCCTGCAGAGCCGCGTCGCCAAGCGCACCGCTCGTGCGGCGCTGACGATCGCCATGGCCATGCACGACGAGGGCCTGCTGGATCGTGGCGAAGCGCTTGGGCGGGTGACGCCCGAGCAGTTGGCGACCATGCTGGCCCCGGTCCTGTCCGACCCCGGTGATGCCGGGCTTATGGCCACGGGCACCCCGGCCTCTCCGGGCGCCGGGGCTGGCCTTGCAGTGACGAACGCACAGGAAGCCGAGGCGCGCGCAGCCGCGGGCGAAGCCGTGGTGCTGGTGCGTCCGACCACCAGCCCGGACGATGTCGGTGGCATGCTGGCCGCGGTGGCCGTGGTCACGGAGGCCGGCGGCGCCACCAGCCACGCGGCCGTTGTTGGCCGTGCACTGGGCAAGCCGGTGGTCACCGGCTGTGGCCCCGGGACGCTGGCGCTCCTGGCCGGCCGCTCGATCACCGTTTGCGGTGCGAGCGGGCGGGTATTCGACGGTCGCCTGCCGTTGGTGGTGCCGGCGCCTGCTCCGGCCCTGACGCGTTACCGCGAGCTGGCTGCGGCGGCGGGCGATGAGGCGCGCCTGGCCGGCTTGAAAGAACTGGGGACCTGATCAAAGCCATGGCCATTTCCCGAGCCGACATCGATGCCATCCTCGCGACCTTCGAGGCCAGCGATTGGCGCACCATCCACCTCAAGGCCGACGGCCTGGAGGTCATGCTGTCAAAGGACGGCGGCGCTCCGCTGGCCGCAGCGGCACCGCCGGCGCCCACCGTTTTCGCTGCGCCGGCCGAACTGGCGCCACGCGTTCAACCCAGCGTTGCGGCGGAACCGGATGACGGCAGCCTTCCTGTGCCGGCACCAAGCCTGGGCACCTTCTATCGTGCTCCCAAGCCCGGTGCGTCCCCGTTCACCGAAGTCGGCGCGCGCGTGGCGGTCGGCGATGACCTGTGCCTTGTCGAGGTGATGAAGCTGTTTACCAGCGTGAAGGCGCCCCACGCCGGCGTCGTCACCGCGATCCTGGCCAGCGACGGTGACCTCGTCGAACATGGCCAGCCGTTGTTCCGGATCAAGCCGGATGCCTAGGCTTTTCGTCGCCAACCGGGGCGAGATCGCCTGCCGCATCATCGCGGCGGCGCGCGCCCTGGGTATCGAGACGGTCGTCGGCGTCTCCGAGGCCGACAAGGACAGCGTCTGGGCGCGGGCAGCGACCCGCGCCCTGGTGCTGGGACCAGCGCCAGCCCGCCAATCCTATCTCGATGGCCGACTGCTGCTGCACGCGGCGATTGCGAGCGGCTGCACGGTGCTGCACCCCGGCTATGGGTTCCTGTCGGAGAACGCCGGCTTCGCGCAGGCTGTTACCGACGCCGGCCTGGCGTTCTGCGGGCCAACACCGTCGCAAATGGAAGCGGTGGGCGACAAGCTGGCGGCCCGCGCTCTGGCCCGCTCGCTGGGCGTGGAAACCGGACAGGCAAGCGAAGCCCTGGACGACACCGAAGCGGCGGTCATCGCCGCCCGCATGCTGGGTTACCCCATCGTCACCAAAGCCTCGGCTGGGGGTGGCGGGCGCGGGATGCGGATCGTGCGAACCGAAGCGGATCTTGCCGCCGCAATTGCCGAGGCCCGGGCGGAAGCGGAAGCCGCCTTTGGCGATGGCCGGATTTACCTCGAACCCTTTGTGGAGGCGGCCCGCCATGTCGAGGTGCAGGCGTTCGGCCTTGGTGATGGCCGGGTCATCACGCTGGGCACGCGCGACTGTTCAATCCAGCGCCGCTACCAGAAGGTTGTGGAGGAAGCACCCGCCGTGGCCGTGCCCGAGCCGGCCCGAGCCGACATGGAAGCGGCGGCGGCCAGGCTGCTTGGGGCGATTGCGTACCGCGGTGCTGGTACCGTGGAGTTCCTGTGGGACGACGCGCGTGCGCAGTATCGTTTCCTCGAGGTCAACGCCCGCATCCAGGTCGAGCACCCCGTCACGGAGATGATCTGGGGGATTGATCTCGTGCAATGGCAGATCGCGTTGGCCTTGGGCCGGTTCGAGCCGCCTGCTCGGCTGGTGCCCCGCGGCCATGCCATCGAGGTCCGCATCCTGGCCGAGGAGATGACGCCAGATGGCGCGTTTCGCCCCGCCCCTGGCCGCATCACGGCCTGGACGCCACCGCCTGGTGTCCGCGTCGACAGCGGCTTTGAGGCCGGGTGCCGGGTGCCGCCCTTCTATGACAGCATGGTGGCCAAGCTGATCGTTGCTGCGCCGACGCGCGCCGTGGCCGTTGCGCGCCTGCAGGCGGGGCTGGCCGATTTCTCGGTGGAAGGCATTGCCACCTCCATTCCGTTCCTGCGCCGTATCGCCGCCCATGACGATTTCATTGCCAACCGCCTGTCCACCCGCTGGCTCGAGGCGGACGTCATGTCCGAAGGCAGGCTCGTCGCATGAAGGTGGAATTTCTCGACCAGACGCTGCGCGACGGCCAGCAATCCCTGTGGGGCATGCGCATGCAGGCCCGCCATGCCTTGCCGGCCTGCGATGCGCTGGATCGCACCGGTTTTCGCGTCATCGATCTCACCGGCTCGCACCACTTCGAGGTGCTGGTCCGTCATTGCCGGGAAGACCCGTGGGCGATGATGGACGCGCTGAAGGCCGCGATGCCGCGCACCGTCCTGCGCTCGGGCATGCGCGCCAACGCCGCCATCAGCTTTCGCACCACGCCCGATGCGCTGATGGACCTGTGGATGCGGCAGCTCAACCGCCACGGCGCGCGCAGTTTCTGGATCTACGACGTGCTGTTCGACATCGGGCGAACCCAGCGGCTGGCGCGCGTGGCCAAGGAGTTCGGCTCGGAAATTGCCGGCGCGATCATGTTCACCCTCTCGCCGGTGCACACCGATGCCTATTATGCCGAAAAGGCCCGGGCGCTGGCGGCGCTGCCCGAGGTGGACACGCTCCTTCTTTATGACACCGCCGGCGTCCTCGAGAAGGAGCGGCTGTCCACCCTGCTGCCGGCCATCGTCGCCGAGGCGCGCGGCAAGCCGATCGAGTTTCATGCCAACAACCTCATGGGCCAGTCGGCCAAGGCCTATTGCGATGCGCTGTCGCTTGGGGTGAGCATAGTGCACACGGCCAGCCGCCCGATGGCGAACGGGCCGTCGGTGCCGTCGACCGAGTGCATTGCAGCGAACCTGGCCCATCTTGGCCACACGCATGATCTTGACCTTGCCTGCCTGCCGCCGGTTGCCGCGCACTTCGAGGCCGTGGGCCGCGCCTGCGGTTTCCTTGTCAACCAGCACGCGGAGTATGATCTCTTCGCCGTCACCCACCAGATCCCCGGCGGCATGGTCGGCACGCTCAAGGCCCAGCTGAAGCAGCACGGCATGGACGATCGGCTGGGCGAGGTGTTGGCCGAAGTCGCGCACGTGCGCCGCGAACTGGGCTGGCCCGGCATGGCGACGCCGTTCAGCCAGCTGGTCGGCATCCAGGCAGTATTGAACATCGTCACGGGCGAACGCTGGTCGATCATCCCCGAAGAGGTGATCACCTATGCGGCCGGCCACTACGGCCAGCCAGTGGCTCCCATCGATCCCAATGTCCTCGATCGCATCATGGCCGACCCCAAGGCCAGGCAGGTTCTCGCCAATCCGCCCGAGCAGCCCAGCCTGGAGGAGTTGCGTCGCCGGCATGGCACCGACGATGACGACGAGCTGTTCCTGCGGGCGCTGGTGCCGCAGGCCGACATCGACCGGATGCGCGCGGCCGGTCCGCTCGTCACCAGCCTGCCACTGGCCTCCTCGGCCGAGGCCGACCAGGTCATCCGCCTGATGAAGACGCTGTCCAGTCGCCAGTTCCGCCTTGCCAGCGAGACCCTGTCCGTGGAGCTGACCCGATGAAGGCGGCAGAATGAGAGGGGCAGCATGAGACGGGCCGTCATTGTCGATGGCGTGCGCTCGCCCTTTGCCAAGGGCAAGCCGGGTGGCGCGCTGCACGGCCTGCACCCGGTCGACCTCCTGGCCCAATGCCTGTCGGCTCTCGTGGCGCGCACCGGGATCGATCCGGCGGCGGTGGAGGATGTGATCACCGGCTGCGTGATCCAGGCCGGCGAGCAGGCCGGGAATATCGGCCGGCAAGCGGTGCTGGCCGCCGGCTGGCCCGAAACGGTGCCCGCCGTCAGTCTTGACCGCAAGTGCGGTTCTGCCCAGCAGGCCATTGATTTTGCGGCCTGCGGGATCATCGCTGGCGCCTACGACATGGTGGTGGCGGCGGGTGTCGAAATGATGTCGACCGTGCCAGCCAAGGCCAATCGGCTCGGGCGAGATAACATGGGTGAGGCCCTTGCCGCCCGTTACCCGGACGGGCTCGTGCACCAGGGCGTATCGGCGGAGCTCATTGCGGCGCGCGGGCAGATCAGCCGGGCCGACATGGACCGGTTCGCGCTGCGCTCGCACAAATTGGCCGCCGCGCGCGAGCCGCCCGGCCTGGTGCCGATTGTCGTGGGTGACCGGATCGTGACGGCAGACGAAGGCGTACGGGCCGACAGCTCGCTCGATCGTCTCGGCGCCCTTGCCGCGGCCTTTCGCAGCGACGAGATGGCCGTGCGCTTTCCCGAGATCGACTGGCAGGTGACGGCCGGCAACGCGAGTCAGGTCAGCGACGGCGCCTGTGCGCTGCTGATCATGGAGGAGGGCAGGGCGCAGGCGCTGGGCCTCAGGCCGCGCGCCCGCATCACCCATTTCGCGGTTGCGGGTGATGACCCCGTCCTCATGCTGACCGCCATTGTGCCGGCCACCGCAAAGCTGTTGGCGCGGGCCCGACTGTCGATCGATGATATCGATGTGTTCGAGGTTAATGAAGCCTTTGCGAGCGTGGTGCTGCATTGGCAGGCCGAGACCGGTGCGGACCCGGCGAGGGTCAACCCGATGGGCGGCGCCATCGCGCTCGGCCACCCGGTGGGCGCGTCGGGCGGGCGGCTGTTTCTCAACTGCCTTGCCGCCCTTGAAGCCTGCGGTGGTCGCTACGGCCTTGTGACCATGTGCGAATCCGGCGGAATGGCCAACGCCACCCTGATCGAGCGCTGCCCATGACTGTCCACGGTGAGGAGTAGCTGCCACCATGTTCGACCCCGATGCCATCACGCAGGAACTGGCCGGCCGCCTGCAGGCGTTCATGGCCCGCCACATCTATCCCAACGAGGCCCGCTACTATGCCGAGGCCGAACAGCTCGGCCCGTGGGGCGTGTATCCGGTGGTGGAAGAGCTGAAGCCGCTTGCCCGGGCCGAAGGCCTGTGGAACCTGTTTCTTCCCGCCCACGCCCGCGCGTTCGGGGTCAACGAGAATGGCCTGACCAACCTGCAATACGCCCCGCTGTGCGAGATCATGGGCCGCTCCCTGATGGCACCGGAAGTGTTCAACTGCGCCGCGCCCGACACCGGCAACATGGAGGTGTTGCTGCGCTATGGCACAGCGGAACAGCAGTCCCGCTGGCTCGCGCCGCTGCTGGCGGGGGAAATCCGCTCGTCCTTTGCCATGACGGAGCCCGAGGTGGCCTCCTCTGACGCCACCAATGTGGCCTGCTCCATCCGGCGCGACGGCGACGACTATGTGATCAACGGGCGCAAGTGGTACACCACCGGCGCCACCGACCCGCGCTGCAGGATCATCATCCTGATGGGCAAGACCGCCCCTGATCACCCGGATCGGCACCGCCAGCAATCGATGATCCTGGTGCCTAAGGATACGCCGGGCGTGACCGTGCTGCGCCCGCTGCCGGTGTTGGGCTTTTACGGCGTGCCCGATCGGGCGTCCGAAGTGTTGTTCGAGAATGTGCGCGTGCCGGCCAGCAACATGCTGCTGGGCGAGGGACGAGGGTTCGAGATTGCGCAGGGACGGTTGGGGCCGGGGCGCATCCATCATTGCATGCGCCTGATTGGCCTGGCCGAGCGCACGCTGGAGCGCATGTGCCGTCGAGCCGAGCAGCGCACGCCCTTCGGGCAGCCCCTGTCGGACCAGTCGGTGACGCTCGAGCGTATTGCCGATGCGCGGCTGGCCATCGAACAGTGCCGGCTCCTGACCTTGAAGGCGGCGCACATGATGGACACGGTTGGCAACAAGGCGGCGCGAGCCGAGATTGCCATGATCAAGATCGCGGCCCCGGCCATGGCGCAGAAGGTGGTCGACCATGCGATGCAGATGTTCGGGGGCGGCGGCACGGCCAATGATCATCTCCTGAGCGCCGCCTTCGCCACGGCGCGCCTGCTGCGCCTGGCTGATGGGCCGGACGAGGTGCACCGCAACCAGCTGGCCCGCTTCGAGCTCAAGCGGCACCGCAACACCGACCCGCGCGAAACCGGCGGCGACGCGCATGTCCTGTCTTTGGACGAGGTGCAACAGCGCTTTGCCCACCTGCGGCCGGGCGCGCCGGGATATCCCTGGGCATGACCCGCTATCGCGCCACTCCCGACAGCCTGGCCGCCCATGGCGTTCCGGCCTGGTGGCGTGACGCCAAGCTGGGCGTCATGATCACGTGGGGCCTCTACTCGGTCCCCGCCTTTGCGCCGCGCGGCACGGACGTGGTCAAGCTGCTGGCTGACCGCCCGGACGATGCCCTCAAGCTGACACCCTATGCCGAATGGTACGAGAACAGCCTCAAGTTTGCAGACGGGCCGACCGCGCAGCAGCACCGTGCGCGCTTTGGCGATGCGCCTTACACGGCCTTTCGTGGCACGTTCGAGGCGGGTCTCGCGCAGTGGACGGCAGACCCGCTGATGGACTTCATCGCCGGAATCGGCGCGCGCTATGTCGTGCCGGTCACCAAGCATCACGACAGCTACTGCCTGTGGCCCACGCGCTTTGCGAATCCGCTGCGCGGCTCGAACTGGCATGCACCCCGGGATCTGGTTTCAGAGATGGCCACGGCCGCACGGTCGCGAAACCTGCGCTTTGGCGTCTATTACAGCGCTGGCCTCGACTGGACGCTCAACCCGGGACCGATTGCCAACCTCGGCGAGATGCGGGCTGCGCTGCCTGCTGGCGCCGTGGCCCGGCAGATGATGCGCGATCATTACCGTGAGTTGATCGCCGCCACCGACCCCGACATCTTGTGGAACGACATCGGCTACCCGGATGCCGACGACCTGTGGGCGTTGCTGGCTGATTACTACAATGCACGCGACGACCGCCTCATCAACGACCGGTTCCAGCTGCCCACGCCCACCCATTCGGCGATGGCGGACCCCGCCGCCCGGGCCGCCTTCAACCGGGCCATTTCCGAAGCACTGCGCGACCCCGGCTTTGCCTTTGCGCCGGACGTGCCGGCGGTGTTCGATCACCGCACGCCCGAATATGCCACCAGCGCCGGCATGGGCGATGTCGCGTGGGAGACCGTGCGCGGGGTGGGCCACAGCTTTGGCTACAAGGCCAACGAGATCGCCGCGGATTTTCTCACCGGCGATGCGCTGGTCGCCATGTTCCTGCGCATTGTCGGCCATGGCGGCAATCTTCTCATCAATATCGGGCCGCGCGCCGATGGCAGCATTCCCGAGGAGCAGGCCGGACCGCTCTCGGTACTGGGCGCCTTCCTGAGGGCCAATGGCCGGGCCATCTATGGCAGCTGTCCGGACGTTTCTGTGCCCAAGGCCGAGATCAGCGGAACATGGGTGCTGCCTGTCAGGGTTGGCGGCGCGCGCTTTGCCCTCGTTGCCGGTGAACTGACGGGTGAGATCCGCCTCGCCGGCTGGGGCGGTGTCATGGGCCTGTCGATCCTCGACGGGCCGGCCTTGTCCTGCCAGCGCGACGGTGACGATCTGCTTGTTCAAGTGCCACCAAGGCTGCCGGCATCGGCCTATGCCGTGCTGGAGGTGGCGACATGACAGCCGCCGCGCCCGTGCTGCTGCTGGCTCCCGAGGACAATGTGTTGATCGCCGTTGCGGATCTGCCGATTGGTCACCGCGTGAGCGACGGGCAGCGCGAGATCGTGTTGCGCGAAGCCGTGCCGTTGGGCCACAAGCTGGCCCGCCATCCCATCCTCGCTGGCGCCAAGATCATCAAATATGGTGCCGCGATCGGATCGGCCACGCGCGCTATTGCGGAAGGTGAATGGGTGCACCTGCACAACCTGGCAAGCGATTACCTGGCGACGCCCGTCCTTGAGGGATCGCCAGTGTCACCGGATGAGGACCATGTCGCATGAGGGGTTGGCTGCGCCAGGATGGCCGCAAGGGCATTCGCAACGTGCTCGTGGTCGCCTACCTGGTCGAGTGCGCGCATCACGTCGCGCGCGCCATCGCCGAGCGTCATGACGGCGGAGACGTCCAGCTGATCGGCTTTCCGGGCTGTTATCCCAACGATTACGCGCAGATGATGATGGAGCGCCTGTGTTGCCATCCCAACGTGGGCGCGGTCTTGCTGGTGTCATTGGGCTGTGAGAGCTTTGCGCGGGGGCGCCTGCTGGAGGTGGTCCGTGCCAGTGGTCGCCCTGCGTCTCTCCTGGTCATCCAGGAGGCCGGCGGCACGCGCAGCACGATCGAGCGTGGCCGCGCCTGGGTGCAGGCCGCCCTGCCAGTGCTGGCGGCGATGCCCACCACGGATCTTGCCCCGGGCGAACTTGTGGTCGGCACCATTTGCGGCGGATCGGACGGCACCAGCGGGCTGACCGCCAACCCGGCGATCGGCAGGGCCTTTGATCGCCTGATTGCCGCGGGCGCCGCAGGGATCTTCGAGGAAACGGGGGAACTGATCGGCTGCGAGGGCCACATGGCCAGCCGGGCGGCGACGCCGGAACTCGCGGCCGAAATCGTGGCGACCGTGGAAAAGGCTGCCCGCTATTACACGACGCTCGGGCACGGAAGCTTTGCGGTGGGCAACGCCGATGGCGGACTGACCACGCAGGAAGAAAAGAGCATGGGCGCCTATGCCAAGTCCGGCGCCTCGCCGATCGTTGGCCTGCTGAAGCCCGGTGATCAGCCAGTCGGCGGCGGCCTTTATCTCCTCGACGTGGTGCCTGACGGGGAGGTGCGCTTCGGCTTTCCGAACATCTCGGACAATGCCGAGATCGTCGAACTGATCGCGTGCGGCGCCCACGTGATCCTGTTTTCCACGGGCCGCGGATCGGTCGTTGGGTCCGCCATCTCGCCGGTCATCAAGGTGTGCGCCAACCCTGACACCTATCGCCGCCTGCCTGACGACATGGACATCGATGCCGGCCGCATCCTGGAGGGCCGGGCTGACCTCGACACGGTTGGCGCCGAGATTGCCGGCCTTGTCGAGGCCGTGGCCAGCGGCGAGCCAACCTGTTCGGAGGCACTTGGCCACCAGGAGTTCATCCTGACCTACAAGAGTTTCACGCCCGCAGGCCCCGCGTGCCTGCCGGCCCGCGCCCGCTGACAGGCGGTCATCAGAACTTGCCGTGGCGCCGGTAGGCGGTTTCAGGGTCAACGCCGGCAAGGATTGCGGTGCGCACCAGATTCTCCGCCTGCATCGCCGCCTCGGCCGCCGCGGCGACCTGTTCGGCATGAGCGTGGGGCACCACACAGATCCCGTCGGTGTCGGCGACGACGATATCTCCTGTCGCGATCTCCCAATTGCCGATGGTCACCGGGTCCCCGAAGCGATCGGGCAGCCAGCGTCCGACCACATCGAGCGGGGTGAAATAGCGGCAAAAGACCGGCAGGCCGATGCAGTTGACCCGATCCACGTCGCGGCAGCCACCATCGATCACCGCCCCGAGCACGCCGCGCAAGGTGAGCGCTTCGGCTGAAAGCTCTCCCATATGGGCCACGCTGTTGTCATTGGGTTGCATGACCAGCACATGTCCCGTCGGCACACGCGAAAGCATGGCCGTCCAGGCCAGGAGGGTTTGATGCGCGTCGTGATCGTGGACCGAGCGGCCTGACACGGTGAAGCACGGCCCGCTCAGCTTCAAGCCCGGCGCAATGGGGCGAAGCGTTGGCGGCAAAACGCGTTGCCCCAGCCCGTGGGCACGTAGAACATCGTGCACGATACTGGACGGCAAACCGCGGAACCGTTCATGCCAGCTTGGGGCGGTGTGCGTGCTCGATCCGATCATCTCTTCATATCCATTGCGGCCGCCATCCCCTTCAAGGGGTGAAGTTTGGTTGCGAGGGACGTCCGATGGTACCGACCTATGGGTCGAAAGGCACCAAGCGATATACGTACGATGGCATGCGCAAGGAGCTGGCCCGCAACGGTGAGCCCAGGCCGACACGGTTCCGACGGGGTGAGGTCGAAAGCCATGTCGTCAACGAGCTCGTCACCCTTCTCAACGATGAGCACTTGCTGCGTCGGCTGTCGGGCGCAATCGAAGCTGAGACCCTTTAGCGCCTGTTCGAGCAGGGACGATGGCTGGCGCAGGACCTTGCGCAGCCACAACGCGCCCAAGACGCTGACCCGCCTGGTGCTCATGCCGGCGCCGATTCCGCTCGCCCGGGACGAGCAAGAGCGGAAATTTGGTCTCGCGGTCTAGCCGCTACGAACCTGCCAAACCGAGGTGAAGCCGGGAGTTTTCGAGGAGAGATTCCGGCTCCTTCTTGGCCGAAAATGCAGGCCTAGAGAGCGGTCTCTGACCACAAGCCAGGCGCCGCGACGCCACAAAGCCACGGTAATCCGGGGAAATTCTGGAGAGAGAGCAGTCGGGGCCCCGCTTTCGGGTTCGCCCAAGGACTGCGTGGTGCGGTCAAGAAGACTCGAACTTCCACGGCCTTTCGGCCACAACGACCTCAACGTTGCGCGTCTACCAATTCCGCCATGACCGCACACGATGGAATGGGGCGACAGAGCGCCCCTTCGGCAGGATGGGGCGGGTAGCAGGGGAGGGCTTGTGGTGCAAGCCCTTCCCCGCAATTCCCGCGCGTCAGTTGTACTTGCGCAGTTCGTTCTTGGCGATCGCCTGGCGGTGCACTTCATCCGGCCCGTCGGCCAGGCGCAGCGTGCGCTGGCCGGCATAGCCGCTGGCCAGGCCATAATCCTGGCACACACCGCCGCCGCCATGGGCCTGGATCGCCATGTCGTGGATCATGCAGCTCATGTTGGGCGCCACCACCTTGATCATCGCGATCTCGTTGGCGGCCGCCTTGTTGCCCACCGTGTCCATCATGTAGGCGGCCTTCAGCGTCAGCAGCCGGGCCTGCTCGATGGCGATGCGCGAATCCGCGATGCGCTCGTGCCACAGGCTGTGTTCGGAAATCGGCTTCCCGAAGGCGACCCGGCTCTTCAGGCGCTTCACCATCTTTTCCAGCGCGCGTTCGGCCGCACCGATGGAGCGCATGCAGTGGTGGATGCGGCCCGGCCCCAGCCGGCCCTGCGCGATCTCGAAGCCGCGGCCTTCGCCCAGGATCATGTTGGAGGCCGGCACCCGCACATTGTCGAGGATCACCTCGAAATGGCCGTGCGGCGCGTCATCGAAGCCGAACACGTTCAAGGGGCGCAGCTTGGTGATGCCCTTGGCGTCCAGCGGCACCAGGATCTGGCTCTGCTGCTGGTGGCGCGGCGCGCTGGGGTCGGTCTTGCCCATCACGATGGCAATCGCGCAGCGCGGATCACCGACGCCCGAGGACCACCATTTGCGGCCGTTGATCACATATTCATCGCCCTCGCGGCGGATCGACGTCTCGATGTTGGTGGCGTCAGAGGAGGCGACCGCCGGTTCCGTCATCAGGAAGGCGGAGCGGATCTCGCCGTCCATCAGCGGGCGCAGCCACTGGCGCTTCTGCGCTTCGGTGCCATAGGTGCGCAGCACCTCCATGTTGCCGGTGTCGGGCGCGGAGCAGTTGAACACCTCGCTCGACCAGCCGGCGCGGCCCATCTCCTCGGCCAGCGGGGCATATTCGAGGTTGGTCAGACCCGGCCCCTTCCATTCGCCCACGTCATGATCGCAGATGTTGAGGAACAGGTTCCACAGCCCGGCGGCGCGCGCCTTGGGCTTCAGCTCCTCGATGACGGGCAGCACCTTCCAGCGCTCGCCCTCCTGCAGCTCGGCCTGATAGCGGGCCTCGTTGGGATAGATATGCTCGTCCATGAAGGCGCGCAGCTGCTCGATCAGGCCCTTGGTCTTGTCGCTATAGTCAAAATGCATGGCGTACCTTCCCCTTCACGGATTCCCGGATGTTGCTTTGCCAAGCTGTCAGGCTTGCGCCCGCTTGGCCACTGGCAAAAAGGAAAGAGCGGAGGATTGCGCAAAAGGCCCTGCTGCCGCCGCTCAATCCGGCAACGCCGCCACATAGGCCAGCACCACCCGCGCCGAGTTGACCGAGGCCAGGTGGGCGAACAGCGCGAGGCGGTTGCGATCGGGATCGGCGCCAGCCAGATCAGACAGGCTGCGGAACACGATGGCCGGCACCTGGTTGCTGGCCGCGACCTGCATCACGGCGGCGCTTTCCATGTCGAGCACGCGCGCCGCCCAGGCCTTGTGCAGATAGCGGCGGAATTCGGCATTGTCGGCATAGACGCCGGCCGTCACCCCCGTGCCGCCCACGACGATGCGCGGCGCGCGCGGCAGGCACAGCTGCGAACCGGCGCGCATCTGGTCTGACGGCGGCACGCAGCGTTCCAGCATGACCGTCGGCGCCACCCGCCGCGCCAGGTCGAGCAGACCGGCGTCCACCCCCAGCCGGTAAACGCGGCGCGTCAGGGCGTTGGCGCTGGTCACCTGCGTGCCGCGCGGGAACAGGAACTGCCAGTTGGCCGGCGCATCGGGATCGATGGCGTGCGGCGGCTGCCAGCCCTTCGGCGTCTTCCGGGCCAGCGAGCCTTCCAGATACTGCCCCCAGCTGCCGGCCACCACCACATCGCCAATGGCCAGCGCCGGATCAACACCGCCAGCGATACCGGAAAAGACGATGCGCTTCACCGTGAAGCGATCGAGCACCAGCTGCGTGTTCATGGCGGCGTTGACGATGCTCACCCCGCTTTGCATCAGTACCACCGGCTTGCCGGCCAGCGTGCCGGTGAGGAACAGGCTGCCGTTGATGCGATGCTCGCGCCCGTCTGCGAGGCTGCCGACCAGCGCGTTCCATTCCGGCTGGAACGCCGTCATCACGACGGTGCGGGGCCTGTTGTCCAGCCGCTGGGCGTGGGCCGGGAGCGCCAGCATCGCCGCCAGCAGCAAGAGAAAAACGCGCATCATGCAGCCGCCATCCAGGCAAAGCGCGCCACGAACAGCGCGGCAAGGGTGAACAGGAACAGATCGGTGCGCGTGAACTCGCGCCGCGCCAGCCGGAACGCCGCATGGGCGACGATGCCGAAGGCCAGCCCGTTGGCGATCGAGAAGCTGAGCGGGATGATCGCCACGGTGAGGAAGGCGGGGATGGCCTGTGCCGGTTCATCCCAGGCAATCTCGGCCAGCGGCGCCAGCATCATCGCGCCCACCACGATCAGCGCCGGCGCGGTGGCGGCCAGCGGCACCAGCTGGGCCCAGGGCGCCACGACCATGGCAGCAAGGAACAAGAGGCCCGTCACCACCGCCGTGAGCCCAGTGCGCCCGCCCGCCGCCACGCCAGCGGCGCTTTCGACATAGGCGGTCACGGTACTGGTGCCGGCGAGCGCCCCCAGCATGGCCGCCACGGCATCAACGCCAAGGATGCGGTTGAGGCCGGTGATGCGCCCGGCGGCATCCACCAGCCCGGCGCGGCGGGTGACGGCGACCAGCGTTCCGACATTGTCGAACACATCGACGAACAGGAAGACGAAGATGATCTCGAGGAGGCCGATGCCCGCGGCGCCGGTGAACAGTCCGGCAAGATCGAGCCGGAAGGCGGTGCCGGCCAGCGCGTCGAGGCGATAGTCTGACGGGGGCGTGCCGATCTGCCCGGTGAACCAGGCGACAAGCGTGGTGAGCGTGATGCCCACAAGGATGGCGCCGCGCACGCCGGCCGCGCCGAGGATGCCGGTGACAGCGAGGCCGAACAGCGCCAGCGCCGGGCCGGGCGCAGTGAGCGGGCCGAGGCTGACAAGGGTGGCCGGGCTGGCAATCACGATGCCAGCCTCCTTCAGGCCGATCAGCCCCAAGAACAGGCCGATGCCGCCGGCAATGGCGGCGAGCAGGTGCGGCGGGATCACCGCGATGATCAACTGGCGCACGCCGGTGAGGGTGAGCAGCAGGAAGGCCAGGCCCGAGACGAAGACGCAGGCCAGCGCCACCGGCCAGGGCACCCCCATCTGCCCGACCACGGTGAAGGCGAAATAGGCGTTCAGCCCCATGCCCGGCGCCAGTGCCAGCGGCACATTGGCGAACAGGCCCATCAGGATGGAGGCAACGCCGGCGGCAAGACAGGTCGCGGCGGCCACGCCCGCCACCGGCATACCGGCCTGGGAGAGGATGGCCGGGTTGACGACGATGATGTAGGCCATGGTGAGGAAGCTGGTGGCGCCGGCCAGCACCTCGGTCCGGGCGCTGCTGCCACGCGCGGCCAGACCGAAGCGGCGTTCCAGCCAGCCCGCCTGCGCAGCTTTGTCTGCCACCCCTGCTGCCCCCTGACGTGCGTTATGGTGCCGGCTGAGGGGATCGAACCCCCGACCTTCGGTTTACAAAACCGCTGCACTACCGCTGTGCTAAGCCGGCCCAAGATCGTCTGTAAATGGCCGCTTAGCTTGCGCGCGCGCCCAACTCAACACCCGTTCTGGCAGGCCGGATCGGGGGACCACCAGACGATGCGGGCCACCGTGCCGCCCAGATCGGTGCGCGGGTCGGTCGCCACCATGTTGATGCGCCCCTCCACCGGGGCCAGCACGGTTTCGACAAGGCGCCCGAAGGCGTCGCGGATCTCGGCGATCGGCTGGTCCTTCTTCACCGGGGCGCCGATGGGCAGCAGCAGCCGCGCCCAGCCTGGCCTTGTGGCGCGCGCGGCCACGATATCGTTGGCGACGAACAGCCGGGCTGGCGGCGGATTGACCCTGCCGGGCAGCATCTTCAGTTCCCGCATCAGGTTGGTGAGGCCGGCTTCGGCGCGGGCGATCATCACGTCGTCAAAGATCTCCGGCCGCCCCAGTTCCAGGGTGATCGCCGGCACGCCATCGTCGGTCAGCGTGTTTTCCACCGTGCCCTTGTCGCCCTTGTCCATCTTGATGATGTCCGGCCCCACCAGCTCGGCCATGCGGCGGGTGCGGGCGTTGGAGGCGAACACATACATCATGTAGGCGGTGCCGCGCGATTGGGTGTGCAGATCAACGGCGCTATCGGCGTTGGGCCGGATCAGGCGGTTCCACAGCCGGCCGGCGAAATCGGCGATGGCGCTGCCGCCTTCCTTGCCCGGCATCTCGCGGTTGAGGTTGGGGGCGCTGCGTGACCAGTCGGGCGTCCATTGCCGGGTGGACTGCATCAGGCCCGGCGGATTGAGACCGGGCACCAACGTCACCGTGCCGGCCAGTTGCGCGGGATCGATCGTCGCGGCCAGGCGGTGCAGCACGGCGATGCCGTTCAGCTCATCGCCGTGGATGCCGGCGGTCAGCATCAGGCGAGGGCCGGGCTGCGCACCCTTCACCACCACCACCGGCACCAGCCAGGGTTGCCCCACCGGCGAGGCGCCGGCGCGGAACCAGAAGCGGCTCACGCTGCCCGGCGCCACGTCCGTCACGTCGAGCCGGTCGATGATGGTGACGCCATCCAGGCTGCCGGCGGCTTCCGTTGCGGCCAGCGAAGGCACGGCGGCGGCCAGCAGCAGGGCCGCGAGCAGGGTGCGCATCAACCTTCCCCGGGCAGGCTGGCGATGATGCGCAGGGCGTGGATGCGATCTTCCCGCACCAGATCGCCAAGGGCGGCATAGACGGCGCGCTGGCGGGCGATGCGGCTGAGCCCGGCAAAGGCGGCGCTGCTGATCTTCACGGTGAAGTGCGATTCGGCATCGTCGCCGCGGTGGCCGGCATGGCCGCGATGATGATGGCTGTCGTCGATCACCTCCAGCGCCGTGGGCGCCAGTGCGTGGGTCAGACGATTCTCGATTTCTGCGGCAACCTTGCCCATATCAACTCCTTCGCATCGCCTTATAGACCGGGCACAGCAAAGGACGAGAGACGATTTCCGGGCCCAACCCTTCCCGCCACAGCCGCTGGCATGGCCGCGTCGAACAGGCGCAGCCGCAGCCCTGCGCCTGGCCGGGCTGCGCCGACGCTGGCGAGTTCCGGGCACCGCGGTCGAACCGGGCGCCGGGCGATGTGGCGGGCTGGCAATTTCTGTGTCTGGAACATGTCCGCGCCTTCAACGCCCGCTACAATTATTTCGATGGCATGACGCCCGACGAGGTGAGCGCTGCCCAGTCGCCGCTGGCCGGCTGGGTGCGCGACACGGTGCGCGGCAAACCTGCGTTCAGCCTTGGCGATCCGCACGAACTGTTCACAGCGGCTGCTGAGCCGCGCCCGGCCCCGCGATCAGCGCCGGCGCGCTGGTCTAGCAAGGGCGATGCTCAGGCCCTCGGCACCCTCGGCCTCGACCGCAGCGCCAGCGCGGCCGACATCCGCCGCGCCTATCGCCGCCTCGTGCGCCGTTACCACCCTGACAGCAATGGGGGGGACCGCAGCCACGAAGGAAAGTTGCAAGCTGTGGTGGGCGCCTTTACGCACCTCAAGTCCGCGCCCGGATACAAGATGGAGTCGAACACCCCGTGAGCAATTTTGACGAAACCCCGCCGGTGGCCATGGCAGCGCCCGATACCACGGTGGACGCCCGCGAGATGTTCGGCGTCGATATCGACCTGGCCGTGCCCGCCTTTTCGGTCGCCGATGACCGCGTGCCGGATGTCGATCCGTCCTATGTGTTCGACCCTGACACGACGCTGGCCATCCTGGCCGGCTTTGCCTTCAACCGCCGCGTGATGATCCAGGGCTATCACGGCACCGGCAAGTCGTCGCACATCGAACAGGTGGCGGCGCGGCTGAAGTGGCCCTGCATCCGCATCAACCTCGACAGCCACATCAGCCGCATCGACCTGATCGGCAAGGATGCCATCGTGCTGCGGAACGGCACGCAGGTGACCGAATTCCGCGAAGGCCTGCTGCCGTGGGCGCTGCAGAACCCGTGCGCGCTGGTGTTCGATGAATATGATGCCGGCCGGCCGGACGTGATGTTCGTGATCCAGCGCGTGCTGGAGGTGGAGGGCAAGCTCACCCTGCTCGACCAGAACCGGGTGATCCGGCCGAACCCATGGTTCCGCCTGTTTGCCACCGCCAACACCGTGGGCCTGGGGGACACCAGCGGCCTCTATCACGGCACGCAGCAGATCAACCAGGGCCAGATGGACCGTTGGAGCATTGTCACCACATTGAACTATCTGCCGCACCACACCGAAAGCGCCATCGTGGCGGCCAAGGTGAAGGAGTATGACACGGACGAGGGCCGCCGCATCGTCTCGAACATGGTCAAGGTGGCGGACATGACGCGCGCCGGCTTCATCGGTGGGGACATCTCCACGGTGATGAGCCCGCGCACGGTGATCACCTGGGCGCAGAACGCGGTGATCTTCGGCAATGTCGGCTTTGCGTTCCGGCTGTCGTTCCTCAACAAGTGCGACGAAGCCGAACGCAGTATCGTCGCCGAATATTATCAGCGCGTGTTCGGCGAGGAGTTGCCGGAAAGCGTGGCGGTGAAGGCGAAGCGGTAGTTTGAATGCGTTGGAATTAAAGGATATATAGACCACTCAGGTAGGAGTGGAGTTGCAATGTACAAGAATGCTCGGAGCCGTCCTCCAATCTTCAATTCGCCATGGCGGTATCGGGGATTGCGAAAGCCAAAAACTATTGAAGATAAAAGGAAGTTCTATTTTTTGGAGATTGCTCACTGTTCGAAGAGCGGCCAAGATGTCCAATCGTTGAAGCGCATGCTGCCGACCGATCTATTCGACGAAGTTGTCGAAATGGGATTGGCTAAGTGGCTGGGGCATTGGTGTCCGCGCACGGGCAGAGATCTGGACCGAGAAAACAAGATCCGAGCCGCGCTTTATCAAAAGACGGGACTGAGGTTCGCTAGAAGAAAGAACTAGAAAGTTGGCCGAGAACAGCCCCATCGAGGATTTCCGCCAGGCGGTGGCTGCGTCCATGCGCGCGCTGGGCCATGCGCCGGACATGGAGCTGGCCTACACCGCCGACAAGCCGGGCTGTTTCGGGGACCAGGCCCGGGTACCGCAGCCGGCGCGGGCGCTGCCGCCCGAGCAGGTGGCCGAGGTGCGCGGCTGGGCTGACAGTTTTGCCCTCAAGCGCCGCTTCCATGATGCCAAGCTGCACGCCGCCGATCCCCCTGATGCAGGCCTGGCGCGTGACATCTTCAACGCGCTGGAACAGGCGCGCTTCGAGGCGCTGGGCGCCGCCGAGATGGCCGGGGTGGCGAAGAACCTTGACCGCATGACCGAGATGCGGGTGCGCACCGATCCCATCGTGCGCGCCCGCACGGCGGACGAGGTGCCACTGGCCTCTGCCCTGCAACTGATCGTGCGCGAACGACTGACCGGGGCGGCCATCCCGGCTGCGGCGGAAAATGGTGTCGAGCTGGTGCGCGGCGACATCGAGGCCAAGGCCGGCATCCACCTGGATGACCTCGCCGCCGCAATGGACGACCAGGGCGCCTTTGCCCGCATCGCCCGGCAGGTGCTGTCCGACCTTGGCCTCGCCGCCGATCCCGATGAGGCCAGCGACGAGAGCGAGGAAAGCGAAGGCCAGGACGAAGAGGAACAGCCCGGCGAGGACAGCGAGGACGACAGCGAGGAGCAGGGGGGCGGCGACGACCAGTCGACCGAGACGCGGTCCGAGGAATCGGGCGAGGCGCCGGAGGACGCGCAGAACCGCGAGGTGGAGATGGACACCGACATGGTGTCCGACGCCGAGATGGGCGAGGAGGGCCAGGAGGGCATGATGCCGTGGCGGCCCAACATGCCGATGAGCGACCTGCCGCCCGACTTTGAATATGCCGCCTACACGACGAAGCACGACGAGGTGGTGGGCGCTGCCGACCTGTGTGACGACGAGGAACTCACGCGGCTGCGCGCCTATCTCGACCAGCAGCTGATTCCGCTGCAATCGGCCGTCACCAAGCTCGCCAACCGCCTGCAGCGCCGGCTGATGGCACAGCAGAACCGCAGCTGGGATTTCGACCAGGAAGAAGGGCTGATCGACGCGGCGCGGCTGGTGCGCATCGTCACCAACCCGGCGCATGCCCTGTCCTACAAGGTGGAGCGGGACACGGAGTTCCGCGACACGGTGGTGACCCTCCTGATCGACAATTCGGGCTCGATGCGTGGCCGGCCGATTTCCATCGCCGCCATCTGCGCCGACATCCTCGCCCGCACGCTGGAGCGCTGCGCGGTGAAGACCGAGATACTGGGCTTCACCACCCGCGCCTGGAAGGGCGGACAGAGCCGCGAAACATGGTTGCAGGCGGGCCGTCCGGCCAAGCCGGGGCGCCTCAACGATCTGCGCCACATCGTCTACAAGCAGGCCGATGCGCCGTGGCGGCGGGCGCGCAAGAACCTTGGCCTGATGATGCGCGAAGGGCTGCTGAAGGAGAATATCGACGGCGAGGCGCTGTTGTGGGCGCATGATCGCCTGATGGCGCGGCGCGAGGACCGGCGCATCCTGATGGTGATTTCCGATGGCGCGCCGGTGGATGATTCCACGCTTTCGGTGAACAGCGGCAATTATCTGGAACGCCACCTGCGCGCGGTGATCCGCCAGATCGAGCAGCGTTCGCCGGTGGAGCTGATCGCCATCGGCATCGGCCACGACGTGACGCGCTATTACGCCAAGGCTGTCACCATCATGGATGCCGAACAGCTGGGCGGCACCATCATCGACAGCCTGGCTGGCCTGTTCGAAGCCGAAGGCAGCGGCCGCCGCCGGCGCTGATCGCCCCACGATCTGACCACCACATTCCCGGATCGGAGAACAAGTGGGTGGCGCCGCTGCGGCAAATCAGTTTACATTATTCCCATAACAAGGTCGCACCTGTTGGTTGACCGGGGGGAGTGGGATGGCAGGCCGGGACGGGGAAAGGGCGCGCGCCGCGCGCCGACTGTCATCTGCCGCGCGCATGGCTGCCGTGTTGGGCGCAGCGCTTCTGCCCCTCGCCGCGTCGGCGCAGGTCGGCGTGACGGGTGCACCGACCCGCGAGGAAATCGATCCCGGCCGCCGCCTGCACTTCAGCCAGCCCAGCCGCCTGATCGTTGATGGCGACATCGAACGCAGCCCCTGTGCGCTGGCCGATCCGGCCTATGCCGGCATCAGGCTGACCCTTTCCCGCGCCGAGTTCAACAACCTTGGCCCGGTGCCGGCGGCCGAACTGGAGCCCCTCTGGCGCCCGCTGGTGGGCCGCGAGTTGCCGGTTTCGGTGCTGTGCGAGATCCGTGACGCGGCGGCCACGCAGCTTCGCAGGCTGGGCTATCTGGCGGCCGTGCAGGTGCCCGCCCAGCGCATCGAGGGCGGCGTGGTGCGCCTTGAAGTGCTCTATGCCCGGCTGACGGCGGTGCGGCTGCGCGGGCAGGCCGGCCCCAATGAAGCGCTGGTCGCGCGCTCTCTGCGCAAGCTGGAAACCGGCGCGCCCTTCAACCGTTTCGAGGCCGAGCGCCATCTGCTGCTGGCGCGCGACCTGCCGGGGATCGAGGCGCGGCTGGCGCTGAAACCGGCCGGCACCGGCGCTGGCGACATGGTTGGCGAAGTGAGCGTGCGGCGCACGCCGGTGGAGGCCGATCTGGTGATCGGCAACCTGGCGCCGTCACAAACCGGGGCCTGGGGCGGGCAGGCCCGGTTGCAGGCCAATGGCCTGACCGGGCTGGGGGATCGCAGCTTCATTTCCCATTACGCCACCGCCGATTTCACCGAACAGCATGTGTTGCAGGCCGGCCATGATTTCACCATCGGCGGCGAGGGGCTGCGGCTGGGCGGCCGGGTGACCCAGGCCTGGTCGCGCCCGGATCTTGGCGCCGCCGTGCCGCGGCTGGAGGCGGAGACCTTCTTTGCCACCATCGAGGCCAGCTATCCCTTCAAGCGCGGCCAGGGCGCCACGCTGGTGGGGCGCGGCGGCCTCGACATCGTCAATCAGCGGGTCGATTTTGCGGCGGCGCCGCTGTCGCGCGATCGGTTGCGGGTTGGCTGGGCACGGCTTGACGGCGAGTGGCAGGACATGCGCGGCCGCGGCCCGCGTGACACCACGGCCTGGCGGCTGGCCGCCAACCTGGAGCTGCGGCAGGGCCTCGCCCTCTTCGGTGCCAGCCCCAATTGCCTGGCGGTGCCGGCTGCCTGTCTGGGAACGGTGATCCCCCCGGCGCTGGTGAATGCCAGCCCGACCGCGACGGTGGTGCGCCTGACCGGCCTTGCTGATGTGCGGCTGGCGCGCCGGCTCACCATCGCTGTCCAGCCGCGCGCCCAGCTGGCCAGCGGTGCCGTGTTCGGGTTCGAACGCTTCGCGCTGGGCAACTACACGGTGGGGCGCGGCTATGATCCAGGCGCGCTGACCGGCGATGATGGCGCCGCCGTGGCGGTGGAATTGCGCCACGATCCCGTCATCCTGTCGGAAGCGGCACTGCTGACGGCGGCGCCCTATCTGTTCGCCGATGCCGGCTGGGCCTGGCAGCGCGGGGTGGCGGGCAGGGCGCAGTCCCTGGTCTCGGCCGGTGCCGGCACCCGGCTTGGCCTGTCGGATCGCGCCCGGCTCGATCTGTCCGGCGCGGTCGCGCTGAAGGATGCCGGGCCGGTCCAGGCCGGTGACGTGCGCCTGCTCTTGACGCTCACCACCCGTCTCTTGCCGTGGAGGACCCGCTGATGCGTCGCCGCCACCATCTGCGCTCCGCCTCGGCCCTGGCCCTGGCACTGGCCCCGTCTGCCGCGCTGGCACAGGCCTTCCTCGGCACGCCAACCGTCATTCTCGGCACCGTTGGCGGCGCCAGCACCCAGACCATCACCGTGGACAGCGCCCAGGCCACCATCAACTGGTTGCCCAACGATACCGCCATTGGCGGCGGGCCGATCAACTTTCTCCCCGCGGGCAACAGCGTGTCCTTCCAGAGCGGCGTCGGCATTCCCTACACGGTGCTCAACCGCATCATCGCGGCCGACCCCAGCCGCGCCATTGCCCTGAACGGCCTCGTTTCCAGCGATCCCATCGGCAACGTCTGGTTCTATGCGCCGGGCGGTCTCCTGATCGGCGGCACCGCGCAGTTCGATGTTGGCGGCCTGCTGCTCACCACCAACGATCCGGTGGGCGCGGCAGCCGGCAATCCCTTCATCGGCGCCGCGAACGATTTCCGGCTTGCGGCCAGTGCCGGCAGCACGGCTGATGTCAGCATCCTGTCGGGCGCGTCCATCCAGGCCGACAATTACATGATCGCGGTCGCCCCCCGCGTCGACATGAGCGGTGCTGTCACCCTCGCCAACCTTGGCGCGTCGGCGGCGCTGGTGATGGCCGAGGATGTCAGCTTCACCCTGAATGGCGGCCTGTTCGACATCACCGCCAATGTCGGCTCGGCAGCGGGCGGCACCAACACGGTGAATGGCAGCATCACCGGCGTTGGCGGTATAGGCGGACAGGGCGTCTACAGCCGCATCTACATGATGGCGGTGCCGCGCAACGTCGGCATGACCTTGCTGATCAGCGGCGGCGCGCAGTTGGGCTTCGACATTGCCAACGCCGCCGACGTCGACGGCAATGCCATCGTCCTGTCGGGCGGGTATGACATTGCCGCCAGCCCGATCGCCACCGGAACGCTGCAATTCAGCCAGGGTCCGGTGGCCGGCGCCGCAGCGTCCAACATCGTGGTGGACAACCGGCAGCTGACCTCCAACCTCGCCGTCCGGTCCAACGACTTTGGCCGGGTGCAGGCGATCGCCGGCAGCACGTCGGCGGCCGCCAACGTCGAGATCTACGCCGACAACCAGGCGCTGGCCCGGGCCAGCAACGGCTTCACCCTGAACGTGGCTGGCGACCTGCGCGCCGATGCGTCGGCCCTGCCTGTCATCGACAATGGCCAGAATCGCAACGCCAGCCTGGCCACCGTGCTGGCCGACACCGGCGGTGACATCAGCGTGGGAGGCAATATCCTCGCCTTCGCGATCGGCGCCGGCGAGTTCGCCTTCAGCCCGGGCCTTGGCGGCGGCAGCGGCTTTGGCGGCACGGCGCGTGTCACGGCGGGTGGGCCGGGCAGCAGCATCACCGCCGGGTCCATCATCCTCGATGCCTCGGGCATTGGCGGCTTTGCGGCCGATGGCGCCGGCGGCAGCGGCACCGGCGGTCTGGCCGAGCTGCGCGTGGCCACCGGCAGCAGCCTCACCGTTGGCGGCTTCATCGACCTGCGCGCCGAAGGTGTCGCCGAACTGGGCGCGGCCGGGCGGGCTTCGGGCAATGCCCAGGGCGGTGTGGCGCTGCTCGATCTGGGAGCCGGCACCAGCCTCGCGCTCGGCAATGGCAGCATCCTGGTGTCGGCCAACGGCCTCTATGCCGAAAACAGCCCCATCACCCACCTGGCCGGCGGCACGGCGCGCGGCGGCATTGCAGAGCTGCGGCTGGCCAATGGCGCCACGCTCGACACGCTGGGCCTCGTCATCACCGCTGATGCGTTCGGGCCACCCGGCACAGGCGGCAACAGCTTCATTGGCGGTTCGGCCGCCCTGCTGGTCACCGACACGGGCGGCGCAACACAGGTGCGCGCCACCGACGATGTGGTGATCAGCGCCGCCGCGCTTGCCACCGATGGCGATGCCGCCGGCAATGTCGACGGTGGCAATGCCACCGGCGGCCAGGTGCGGATCATCGGCACCGGCACGCCCACCATCGATCTGCGTGGCCAGACGCGGCTGGCGGCCGACGCCATCGGCGGCCGCGGCGATGGCGGCGTGGCCGGCAACGCGCTGGGCGGCAGCATCCTCCTCGACACCGGCGGCACCCTGGGTGTCGTCGGCAATGGCACCGTGCCCATCGTCTTCAGCGCGCGCGGCGAAGGCGGCGGCGGCGGCGCGGCGGCCACCGGCGGCAATGCCACCGGCGGCAGCATCACGATCACCGCGGCAAGCGGTGGCGCCATCACGCTGGATGCCAGCGGTGCGGATATCCAGCTGCTGGCCGACGCAGCCAGCGGCGAGTCCGCCGTGCGCTCCGGCAATGCGACAGGCGGCAGCCTTGCTCTGGGCGCCAATGGCGCCATCACCCTCATCGGCAACAGCCTTCTGGCGGCCGATGCCTTCACCGGCTTCGCGCCTGCCGCCGGCAACGGCACTGGCGGCAGTGTCGACCTCGCCTTCGCGGGCGGCGGCGCCCTGTCGGTCACCGGCAACCTCATCGGTAGCGCGCAGGCCGGCGGGCTGGTGGCCGTCGGCGGCGCCGTTGGCCTCATCGGCGGCGCCGGCAGCCTTGATGTCACCGGCACGCTGGGGCTGTTCGCCGATGCCAACGTGTCTGGCGGCGAGGATGGCGTCCAGGCCAGCGGCGGCCGCATCGACGTGCTCACGGCGGCGGCCAGCACCATCACCGTCGGCGATGCCATCGAGTTGACGGCAAATGCCAGCGTGTTCGGCTCCGGCCGCAACTGGGTGGCCACCGGCGGCGTGGTGGACTGGCGCCACGGCGGCACCGGCACGGCGGGCAGCCAGCTCAACCTGTCGGCCGATGCGATATTTTCCGATGGGCTCGGCGGCGCGGCGACCGGCGGCACCGTCGGCCTTGACGTGCAGTCGGGCAGCCTGACCGGCAGCGGCCTGTTCGCCACTGCCAATGCGCTGGCCGGGGCGGTGGACACGGCGCTGGCGCCCGGCGGCACGGGCGGCGGCATCAGCCTCGCAACGGCGGCCGGCGCCAGCCTTGGCATCACCGGCCCGGTGGTGCTGGCGGCAGACGGGGTCGGCGCCTTCCTGTTCCAGGCCAGCGGCGACGGCGGCGCCGGCCAGGGTGGCAGCATCGCCATCACCAACGCCGGCACCATGGCGCTTGCGATCGGCAGCGACGGCATCACCCTGTCCGCCACGGGATCGGGCGGCGGCAGCGACACCGGTGCGGCTGGCCCTGGCCGTGGCGGCAGCATCACGCTGGACACGCTCGCCGGCGGCAGCTTCACGCTGGCCAGCACCGGCCTTGGCCCGCTGCTGTTCGATGCGCGCGGCCTTGGGGCCGGCTTCACGACCGTGCCGGGCTCCGTGACCGGCGGCAGCGTGATCGTCAGCAGCGCCGGTACCACAAGCCTGTCCGAAGGCCTGTCGCTGCTGGTTGGCGGCGGGCTCAATGGCGGGCAGGGCAGCCTCGCGGACGTCACGGCGGGCAGCGCCAGTCTTGCCGTTTCGGGCGGCACCACCGGCATCGGCGGCGACCTGCTGCTGGATGGCAGCAGCATCGTGCCCGGGGCGCCGCTGTCGGGCACCGGGCGCGGCGGCATTCTGGCGGTGACCGTGACGGGCGGCACGCTGGACGTGCCCGGCGCCTTGTCGCTGCTGGCTGGCGGCGAAGGCGGCACTGCGGCAGCTGGTGGCGGTGACGGACTGGGCGGCGATGTGACGCTGGGGCTGGATGGCGGCACGCTCGCCGTGGCCGGGCCGATCACGCTCGCGGCCCCGGGCCTGGGTGGCGGCGGCGTCACCGGCGGCGATGGTCTTGCGGGGCAGGTCGCGCTCCAGATCGGCGCCGGGAACAGCTTCACGCTGGGCGCCGGCCTTGCCATCGACCTCACTGGTGCCGGCGGCTTCGGCCAGAGCGGGCCGGGCGGCGACGGCGTCGGCGGCAGCCTGCTGATCGCCGCGCTGGCCGGCGGGCAGATCACGTCGGCTGGCCCCCTCCTGATCGATGCGGCCGGGCAGGGCGGCAACAGCAATGCCGGCACCGGCGGGGCGGGCAGCGGCGGCACGCTGGGCCTCACTGCCGATGGCGCCGGCAGCCTGATCGCGCTGCCCGGCGCCACGCTGGCCGCCAGTGGTCTGGGCGGCAAGGGCATTGCGGCGGGCACCGGCAGCGGCGGCACCGTGGCGGTGACAGCGAGCAATGGCGGCCTCGCCCGCGTGACCGCGCCATTGGCGATGACCGCCCTGGGCAGCGATGGCGCCGGCGCGCCGGGTGCGGCCGGCGCCGTGCAATTGCTTGCGCTGGGCGGCGGCACGATCAACCTCGACACGCTGGATGCCTTGGCGACGGGCACCACGGCGACGGGCCGCAGCGCGCTGCTGGCCAGCGCCGGCTCCAGCATCACGATTGCCGGCAATGGCCGGCTCGCCGCGACCGGCGACATCGGCCTCAACGACGGCGGCACGATCACCGCTGGCGGCTTCCTGGCAGTCACGACACCGGGCCAGTTGCTGTCAGGCCTCGCCGCGCCCACCGCCGGGGCGACGGGCACGGTGACGGCGGGCGATCTGCTGCTCGATGGCGGGGCGGGGGTGGCGCTGGCGACCGGACTGGCCAGCACGGGCGGCGACATCGGTGTGCTCACCGCTGGCACCCTTGCCGTCGGCAGCCTTGTGGCGGCGCGCAATGCCGTGCTGCTGGCCGGCGGCTCCGTCACCACCGGCCCCGTCACCACCGGCCCCGTCACCACCGGCCCCGTCACCACTGGCGCCGTCACCACGCCGGCTACCGGCCAGCTGTTCATCGGCAATGCCGGGCAGCGCGGGCTGATCGGCTTTGCGGCCGGCTCGCCGCCCGACTATACCGCCCTGCTGGCCGATGGGCCTGGCCGCGTGCCGGGCAGCATCAGCCTGCTTGGCGCGGTCAGCACCGGTGCGCTGGAGCTGGATGCGAGCGGCAACGTGCTGTTCGGCGGGCCACTGAACGCCGCCTCGGCCCGGGTGGACAGTGGCGGCAACGTCACCCTTACCGGTGCCGGCAGCCTGGGCGGCGATCTGGTGATCGTTGCCGATGGTGTGGCCAGCATTGCCGGGCCGCTCGCCGCCGCGACCATCACCATCAACTCGGCCGATATCGTGCTGGGGAGCGGCCAGGTCGGCGGCGCCGGCACCACGGCCATCGCCCTTGGTGCGCGCGCCGCGCGGGCAGTGATCGGCGGCGCCGGCACGGGTACGGGGGCGGGCACGGGGGCGGCCGGCACCTACAGCCTGTCCAACACCGAGTTCGGCGTGCTGCGCGCCAGCCGCATCGGGGTGAGCATCGGCAACGGGCCGATGACGCTGGAGGAATTGGCGCTGCCGGCGGCGGACGTGACCTTCGGGGCCAGCGGCCTCATCCGGGTGACTGGCGCGGTGACGATGCCGCAGGCGGGGGCGGCCGGCCAGATCGCCCTGCTGTCGGAAAGCCGTATCGAGGTGGTGCAGGGGGCGGGCAGCGTCAGGCTGGGCGTCGATGGCAACACGCCGGCCGGCACGCTGCTTCTGTCTGCGCCATCGATCCGCGTGGCACGTGATGGGCTGCTGCAACAACTGGCGGCCGGCAGCCTCTCCGGCGCGGCGCGCGATGCGGCGCTCAACACCGGTGCCGCCACGCCGGACGCCGCCGGCAGCCTTGGCGCCGGCACGGTGCGCCTGACGGCGACGACCGATCTCTTGATCCAGAACAGTGGCAGCCTCGCCGTGCCCGGCGGCGTCACGGCGGGCAGCGGCGGCCTGATCGTCAGTGCCGGCAGCAGCGCCCTGCTCGACATGGTGATCAATGGCCGCATCGCGCGCGCCACCGGTGGCTTCGCGACCGGCATCGACACCCTGCCGCTGGTGCAATATGCGCCTGGCATCAATGCCATGGCAGCAAGTTCGCAGGTCAATGGCTGCAACATCTTCAGCCGCTGCCCGGCGCAGGGCACGCTGCAGCAGGCGATCATCACCGCGCTGACCAGCGTCAAGCCGCTCACCCCGCCCGATCAGCGTGACCGGGCGGCGCTGGATGGCCTGATGCCGCCGCTGCCGTTGCAGGTGATCCAGACCCTGTTCGATTTCAGCCCCTTGTTCCGTGATGTCGATGCCACCGACCCGGCGACCAGCACCGGCAACCCGGCGCTGTGGCGCGATCCGGCACCACCCCGCATATCGACGGGAGGGCAACGATGATGCACCGTCTTGGCCTGTTTGCCGGCGCGCTGGCCCTCTCTCTGCCGCCGCCCGCCGCCGCCGAGCCACTGTCGCTGCTCGACAGTTTCCGCATCGGCAATGCCGGCGTGCTGTGCACCGCCCAGAGCACCGTGGCCGATCCGGCGCTGAAGGGCCTGTTCGATCGCGGCTATCGCGTGGTGTGCCGGGACGCGGCAGCACCGGTGGGCACGCTGCTTGCGGTGCGCTCTGCCGCGCCGCCGCTGCCGGCGGGCTGCGTGGCTGAAGCAGCAACGGGGCTGCCGACCTTGCCGGGCGCGGTGGTCAGCCGCTGCACGGTCGATGGGCTGGCGCGCGTGCGGTATCAGGTGATGCGCGGGCGCACGCTTTATGTTGCTGATGGCCTCGCTGGTTATGCCTCGGCCCTGCAACTGGGCCTCAAATCACTGCTGGACGATGCGCCGGTGACCGGCACGGTGGAGGTGGCCACCACCGAAGCGGGCGATCCAGCGGCGTTTGCGCGTCTGCAGGCCGGCACGCTGCAGCCTGCCGAGGCCCTGACGGAAGCCTATTTCCGCAACAACGCCAGCAACTTTGCCGAATCGGCCGAGTTCTTCGACCTGCTGGTGGAGCGCAATCGCCAGGGTGCGCCGGGCTTTACTCGCAGCGCCGAGTATCTGGCCAACCAGGCCCTGCAGGAATCGAGTCTCGGCCGCTTTGCCGAGGCCGATCGCCTGTTTGCAGCAGCCGCGCAGGCGCTGGACGCCAGCGACCCCATCGCCACGCGGCTGCTGCGCAACGCGCGTGTCCAGCATCGCCTGAACCAGCGGCAGAACCAGGATGCGCTCAGCGAGCTGGCCCGCCCGGTGGCAAGCGGGCTCGGCCGTATCGAAGCCAGCCGTCTGGCCGCCGGCTTCATCGACGTGCCGCTCTCGCAGCGGCTCACCACCGATGATGCCGCCATGCGCGCCCTCGCGGCTGGCGGTGCGGCGCTGACCAGCCTGGAACGCGAGCTCATCCTCGATGCACAGGCCCAGTATCTGGGTGCCACAGCGCGCGCCGGCCTGGGCGACCTCGGTGCCGCCGAAGCCGAACTGCGCGACGCGCAGGGCCGGCTGGCGGCGCTGCGCAAGGGGCGCGTGCTGTCGATCCTGTGGCTGCGCGCCGCTGTTGCCACGACACTGGGCGGCGTTTCCGAAGCGCTCGGCGAGCCCGGCGCGGCGGCTGCGGCTCTCGCCGATGCCGCGCAGCTGACAGCGGCGCAGTTTCCGCAATCGGCGGCGCTGCTCGCGGCCAGGGCCCGGCAGGCGGCGCTGTTGTCCCGCACCGGCCGCAGCGCCGAGGCGGCGGCGCTGTTCCGCGAGATCGTGCGCGCGGCGCCCGACACGCCCGGCGCCGGGCAGGTGCTGCGCCCGCTGCTGGCGCCGTGGTTCGCGCAGGTTGCCGCCGGCGATCCGGCGCTTGGTGCCGCCGACCTGTTCGATGCCAGCCAGATCCTCGTGCGCCCCGGCGTCGCGCAGACGCAGGCCGTGCTCGCCCGCGAGCTGTCGGGCGGCAATGATGCGGCGGCCAGCCTGTTCCGCCAGTCCATCACCCTGTCCCGCGATCTGGTGCGCACCCAGGGCGACATTGCCCGCCTGTTGCAATTGCCGGCACCGACCGACACCGAACGCCAGCAGCTGGCCACGCTGCGCGACCGCGCCGCCACGCTGGGCCAGCAGCAGACAGCGATCCTGGCACAGCTTTCGGCCTATCCGCGCTATCGCAGCATTTCGCCCAGCACCACGACGCTGCCCGCGCTGGCGGGCGCGCTGGGGGCCGGCGAAGTCTATTTCAAGCTCATTCTGGTTGGTGAGGATGCCTATGCCCTTGCCGTCGCATCCAACGCATCAGCCGTGCTCAAGGTCGCCGCGCCTGCCAGTGAACTGGGCCAGCTGGTCAAGGCCATCCGCGATACGGTGGTGGTGTTCGATAACGGCCGGCCAACCACCTATCCCTTCGATGCCGCTGCCGCCCGCCGCCTGTACAGCCTGCTGACAGGCCCGGCCGACGGGCCGGTGGCATGGCTGGTGACGGGCAGCCGCCACCTCATCGTCGAGCCCGACGGCCCATTGCTGCAATTGCCATTCAACCTCCTGATTTCAAATGATTATCGCCTTGGCGACTATGCTGTCCGCCTGGCCGACGAGAGCGCCGATGCCTTCGATGCGCGCGGGCTGGCGTGGCTGGGTCGGGATCGCATCATCTCCACCGCCACCTCGCCGCGCGCCTTCATCGATGTGCGCCAGCTGGCGCCCAGCCGGGCGCGCCGTGCCTATCTGGGCCTTGGCGAGAATGCGGTGCCGGCACAGACCCCGATCCCGGCTGGCACGCTGGCTGCCCGCAGCGATTGCGACTGGCCTGTCAGCGAATGGCAACGGCCGATCGCGGCTGCCGAACTCAGGCTGGCCGCCGGTCTGCTGGCCGGCGCCGGCACCGATATCGCCACCGGCACCGGCTTCAGCGACACGGCGGTGCTTGGCCGGGGCGACCTCAAGGACTATCGCATCCTTCACTTCGCCACCCACGGCCTGGTGACGGCGCCGCGCCCCGAATGCCCGGCGCGCCCGGCCCTGTTGACCAGCTTTGGCAGCGGTGCCAGCGACGGCCTGCTCAGCTTCCGGGAGATCTTCGATCTCAGCCTTGATGCCGACACCATCATCTTGTCGGCCTGCGACACGGCAGGCGCTGCCAGCGCCTCGGCCACGCGCGAGGCGGGCATCACAACGGGCGGGAACGTCGCGCTCGATGGCCTGGTGCGCGCCTTTGTTGGCGCCGGCGCGCGGGCGGTGATCGCAAGCCACTGGCCCGTGCCTGACAGCTATGACGCCACAGCTACGCTCATCACCGGCCTGTTCGCCGATGCCGGCCAGGTGAGCGTGGGCGAGGCGCTGCGCCGATCGCAGGTGGCGATGATGGACGCGGCGGCCACCTCGCACCCCTATTACTGGTCAGGCTTTGCCATCATCGGCGATGCAGCCAAGCCGCTGCTTGGCCAGCCGGCCGCGCGACAGGCCGGGCGCTGACCGTCGCGTGGCGGACAGCAGCCGCCTGACCGCCGGGTTCGCCACGCTGCGCCTGGCCATCGGTCAGGCCGGACCCTTGCGCCTGTTCGTCACCGGCCTTGTGCTGGTGCTGGGGTTGCTGGTGGCGCGCTACAGCTGGAACCTGCCGCTGGTGCTGGCAGCCGAGCGCGGCCTCTTTGATGTGCGCGCGGCGTTGACCGCACCGCGGGCCGACCAGGATGATCGCATCGTGCTGGTCGTCTATACCGAGGAAACGCTGGCTGCCACGGGCAAGCGCTCGCCGCTGGATCGCACCATGCTGGCACGCGCCCTCGCCAATCTCGACGCCTTGCGCCCGCGCGCCATCGGGGTGGACATACTGATCGACCAGCCACAGCCTGAGGACCCGGCGCTGGTGGCGGCCCTGAAGGCCGTGAAGACGCCGACCTGGTTCGGCTTTTCCAGCGCGGCCGAGAATGGCGAGTATGTGATGCCCTGGCAGGAGGCCCACATGCGCGCCTTCTTTGCCGGTGTGGCCAGCGCGCCCGTGCGCACCGCCAGCATTCGTCTTGATGTCGACAGCGACAACGCCTGGCGCCAGTGGCCGCGCCCGGCGCAGCAGCCGCCACCGCTGCTGGTGGGCGCCGTCACCGGCGCGCGTGGCTTTGCGTTCCACGAGGGCGCCGTGCGCCTGCGCCAGTCGCGCTTTGCCGATCGCGCCCTGTTTCCGGTGCTCCCCATCGATCTGTTCGGCGATCCCGACACGGCGGCGGCTTTGCGTGAGGCTGTGGCCGGCAAGATCGTGCTGGTCGGTGCGGACCTCCCGGAAGTTGATCGCTTCATCACCCCCTTCACCCGACTGACCGGCACGACAACAGCGGGTGTCGAACTCCACGCCATGCTGATTGCCCAGGCGCTGGACGGGGTGAAGCTGCGACCGCTGGCCCCCGCTGTCATCTGGGGCATGGCGGTGGTTGCGGTATTGCTGGGTGCGCTGACGGGGGGGCTGGATGCCGGCGCCCGCCTGCTGATCCCCTTCGTAGCCTTTGAGGTGGGCCTGCTTGGCTGGCTGCCCTATGAGCTGGCGGCGCGCGGTTTCGATACCCATGGGCTGCCCTGTGCGGGGCTTGGCGTTGGCTGGTTGCTGGCGCTGATGGCGTCCTCGACGCTGGCGCGGATCGTGGGTGCCGAACAGCGCCGCTTCGCGCAGGGGGCGCTGGGCAAATATCTGCCGCGCGATGTCGCCGAACAGATATTGCGTGAACCCGAACGCCTGCAATTGAGCGGGGAGCGCCGGCCGGTGTTCGCGCTGTTCAGCGATATCGAGGGTTTCACCGCCATGTGCCAGAGCCAGCCACCTGAAGTGGTGGCTGCGACGCTGAACGACTATCTCGACACGATGAGCGCGGTGGTGCTGAGGCACGGCGGCACGCTCGACAAGTTCGTTGCCGATGCCGTGGTCGCCTTCTGGGGCGCGCCGATTGCCCGGCCCGACGATGCCGAGCGGGCGCTGGCCTGCGCCATCGAGATGGTGCAGGCAGGCGAACGTTTCCAGGCCGCAACCGCCACACGGCCGGCGATGGGCCGCACGCGGGTTGGCCTGCATTGGGGTGATGTGGTTGTCGGCAATTTCGGCGGCGAGGGCCGGATTCAATACACGGCGCTGGGCGATGCCATGAACGTGGCGGCCCGCCTGGAGGGGGCCAACAAGGCGCTGAAGACGGCAGCGCTTGTCAGCCGGGAAGCCGCCGAACAGGCCGGGCTGGAAAAACTGCGCGCAATGGGCCGGGTGCGGGTGCGCGGCCGCGACAAGCCGGTGGACGTATTCGAGCCGCTGGGCATCGGGGCAGCAGTGGCCGATCCCGAATTCGCGCGGTTGCTGGCGGCGTTCGAAGCCGGAGACACGGCGACCATCACCGCGCTGAAGGCTCGCGCTGCCGCTGCACCGGAAGACAGGGCACTCGCGTATCTGGTAGAACGACTGCGGCTGACAGGCCCGGGAGGGGTTCATGATCTTGATTAGGCAAGCGGTGGGGCGCGGCGCGCGCATCGGTCTGGCGGCGGCGCTGCTGTGCGCCACGTCGGCGCTGGCTGGCCCGCTGGTGGTGCGCGCCGCAGGCCCGTCGGCCGCCCAGTTCCGACCCGGCCAGCGGCTGCCCGATGCACCGCTGACGCTGAAGGCCGGCGATTCGCTGGTCGTGCTCGACGCGCGTGGCACCCGCAGGCTGTCCGGCCCTGGCACCTTCAGCCTGGCGGCGCCCAGTGCGGCCGCCGAGCAGGTCGCCTTTGCCGATCTTCTGGTGCAGAAGCCGGCCCGCCGGGCGCGGATCGGGGCGGTGCGGGCGACCGGTCAGGACCAGGGACCGCCAACGCCGCCGGGCGTGTGGACGCTGGACATCCGCACCAGCGACACGGTCTGCGCGCTCGATCTGGCCAGCATCGCGGTATGGCGCGCCGACACCGCCGCCGCCCAGACCTTCACCGTCACCCGCGACGATGGCGCCCGTGCCAGCCTGCTGTTCGCGGCGGGCCAGGCCGTGGCGGCACTGCCGGCGGCCGTGACCGGCCGAGCCGGCACGCTCGCCATCGCCGGCGGGAAAACGCCGGTGACCCTGACCCTGAAGCCCGTAAATCCGGCCACGGACGTGGAATCGCTGGGCGCGGCCCTTGTTGCGGCTGGCTGCCAGAGCCAGTTCGAGCGGCTGGCGGCGAACACGCTGCAGCCTTGAGTGCCAGGGGCGGGCGGCAGGAACGGGGGGGGGGCGGCCCTGCGCGCGCTGCCTCAATACTGGGCGTTGACGTAGGACCGGATGGGGACGCCGCGACGCAGCGTGAAGCGCACCTTGCGGTTGCGGAAATCAAGGCTGACCCGCCGGAAGCTCGACAGCAGGTCTGACCCCAGGAACAGCGCCGGCTGGTTCGACAGGCCGAACAGTGCGAACGGCGGGGCATCGGCAAAGGCCACCACCACGTTGCTGAGATAGAGGCTGCCGACGCGCACCTCATCCAGCACCATGGCTTCGGCCTTCAGGATCTGCCCCGTCACCGAAATCAGTTCGATGTCGCGCATCGCCTGCGGGCGCCGGTCACCGAACAGGCGGCGGCGCAGCGCGCTGTTGGCCAGGGTGATCTCGCTGCCGGTGTCGATCACGGCAGACACGGCGCGGCCCTTGACCGAGGCCTGGGTGATGATCAGTTGCCCCTTGCGGCGCTTGGCGGTGACCAGGATTTCCTCGCCATTGGCGGCGTAGGGCTGGCGCGAATCCTGCACGGTGATGGTGCGCTTCTCGAAATCCAGCATCAGCCGCTGATCAGCGAGCGCATCGATGCCGATCAGGCCATCGGCACCCAGATGACGCGCAGACAGCGCCGGTGCGGTGATCGGCCCGATCTCCGACTGGCCCAGCGTGAGTGCCGAGACTTCCACCGTTGCCACTTCGGCGGCGCCGGCCATGCCCTGCACCCTGACCGGTTCGCCGGCCGGCAGGCGCAGCCGCAAGGCCAGATTGTCGCTGACCACCGACCGATCCGCACCGGAATCGACCAGGAAGCGGTGCGGGCCGTTGTCGTTGACCTTCACATCAATGAACAGGCGCTTTCTCAGCTGCTCGGCTTCCAGCGCGTCCCCGCTGATCTCCAGATTGTCATCGATGGTGGCCGGCACGATCACCGGCTGCGGCGGCGGCACGGTCGCGCTGGACAGTGCAGTGGCCGTGGTGGCGGCAAGCAGGGGCAGGAACAGGGGCATGGATATAGTTTCTGCCTGTTGGCGGGCGCGCGCAAGGCCCATAAGGACAGGACATGGACAGCAGCGCCGCCATCATCGCCACGGCCACCGGCATCGTCGCGCTGGCCGAGATCGGTGACAAGACGATGCTGCTGGCCGTGCTGCTGGCCGCCCGCTTTCGCCAGCCAGCCCAGGTGATCGCCGGCATACTGCTGGCAACACTGGCCAATCATGCGCTGGCCGCATGGGCGGGGGCGGCGCTGGCTGGCTGGCTTGCCGGCCCCTGGTTTCAACTGGCGGTGGCGCTGGGTTTCCTCGCGATTGCCGGCTGGATCCTGGTGCCCGATGCCATCGCAGAGGCGCCGGCGGCAGCCGGCGGGCAGGCGCTGCGCACCACGGCCATCGCCTTTTTCCTGGTCGAGATTGGCGACAAGACGCAGGTGGCGACGATCGCGCTGGGCGCGCGCTATGGCGACATCGTGGCGGTCACCATCGGCACCACGCTGGGCATGATGCTGGCCAATGTGCCGGCGGTGCTGCTGGGCGAACGCGCGCTGTCCCTGCTGCCGCTCAAATGGGTGCGGCTGGGCGCTGCCGTGCTGTTCGCCGTGCTGGGTCTGGCGCTGCTCGCCAAAGTGCTGCCGGATTTCAGATGATCCCGCGCGCCTTCAGATCGGCCAGCGCATCAGCGTCAAGCCCGAGCAGTTCGCCATAAACCGCATCATTGTCCTGCCCGATGGTTTCGGGTGCCCGCCGCCGCACGCCGCCCGGCGTTTCCGAGAATTTGGGGAAGACATTCTGCATCTTCACCTCGCCCCAGCGCGGATGCGGCACAGCGATGATCGCTTCACGCGCCTTGAAATGCGGATCGTCCAGCATGTCCTGCGGGCGGTAGAGTCGGCCTGCCGGCACGCCCGCCGCGACCATCTTGGCTTCCAGTTCCTGGATGGTCAGCGTGCGGGTCCAGTCTGCGATCAGATTGTCCAGCTCTTCCTGATGCTTGCCGCGGGCGACATGGTTCACATAGCGCGGGTCCTGGGCCAACTCCGGCCGGCCCATGGCAGCACACAGGCGCGCAAACACCGTGTCCTGGTTGGCGCCGATCAGATATTCGCCATCCTTGCAGGGATAGACGTTGGACGGTGCGATGCCCGGCAGCACGGACCCTGACCGTTCGCGGATATAGCCGGACGCCGCATATTCCGGCACCAGACTCTCCATCACCTGCAGCACGGCTTCATAGAGCGCCGAATCAACGATCTGGCCCTTGCCCGTCTGGTGCCGGTGATTGAGCGCGGCGAGCGCGCCCATTGCGCCATAGGTGGCGGCCAGACTGTCGCCGATGGACACGCCCATGCGGCTGGGCGGCCGGTCTGGATCGCCGACGATGGCACGCCAGCCGCCCATCGCCTCGCCGATGCCGCCGAAGCCGGCACGGCTGGAATAGGGACCCGACTGGCCGTAGCCGGACACGCGAACGATGATGAGGCCGGGGTTCTCAGCCATCAGCGTTTCGGGCGACAGGCCCCATTTCTCCAGCGTGCCGGGGCGGAAATTCTCGATCAGGATGTCGGCCCTGGCGATCAGCTGCCGCGCCAGCGCCTGGCCCTCCGCCTCGCGCAGGTTGCATGACACGGCGCGCTTGTTGCGGGCGACAACCTCCCACCACAGCGGATAGTCACCGCGGCCCCAGACGCGCATCGGGTCACCCCCGCCGTTCCCGATTTCGCCCGGTGGTTCCAGCTTGATGACATCGGCACCCATGTCGCCCAGCAACTGCCCGCAGAACGGCCCGGCAATCAGCTGGCCCATCTCGACGACCCTGATGCCCGCCAATGGCCCAGCGTTCGGGCCGATGTTCTCCACGCTCATCGCAAATCCTTATTCGGCCGCGATGGCGATGTGGTGCCACACCGGCGGCTTGGGTGCCGGCAGGCCGGTTTCGGCCTCGCAACGGGCGCGCAGCTCCTCCACAGAGCCGCCGCGGTTGAAGATGGGCGGCTCCGCCGGCTGGGCGGCCGCCAGCTCGGCGCGCAGGGCAGCTGTGGCGGCTTCATCCACCCGGCCTTCGGTATCGGCCACCACGCCATAGGCGCGGGCGCCGGCGACGCTCACCAGGCCCTGGCGGATCTCGAGGCCCACCAGCGCCGGATCGCGTTCCAGCGGGTTGCCCCAGCCGCCACCACCCCAGGTGATGAAGTGGAGGATGTCGCCGGCCTCGACCTCGAGGCTGTCGAGCTTGTTGGCGACGATGGTCTGCGTCCCGTCCGGCTTTTCGAGGATCTTGCGCGCGCGGCTGCCCGGCGCGCCGCCGTTGACGCCCCAGGGATAGGTGAACCAGCGATCGTCGTGGATCGAGACGCTGCCTGGCGCCAGGAAGCGGTAGGACATCAGGATGCCGTTGCCGCCGCGAAACTTGCCGACCCCGCCGGTATCGGCCAGCGCTTCATAGCGTTCGATGCGCAGCGGGAAATAGCGTTCCAGGAACTCGTTGGGCACGTTGGTGAAACCCGGCCACAGCGAGTGGCCATCGGGGCCATCGCCAAACGGCTTGCCGGGGATGCCGCCAAAGCCGATCTGGAACAGCTGGAACCATTCGCCGCTCTTGCCGGGGCGCTGGTCACGGCCCGAGTACATGAGGTGGGGCGAGGAGGAGAAGCCGGCCGCGCACAGGAATTCCGGCGTGCGCTGGCCGAGCAGGGCGCCCAGCAGATCGAAGATGCGGCCCAGCGCATGGGTGCGGCCCGACAGGGCGGCCGGGTAGCGCGGTTTCAGGAGCGAGCCTTCCGGGATCTTCACCTCAATGAGGTCATAGAAGCCATCGTTGAACATGATCTGCGGATCGAAGACCATGATCATGTAGATACCGAAGAACATCTTGAACATGTTTTCATTCAGATAGAAATTGATGGCCGCGTCGGACTGCGGATCAGTGCCGTCGAAATCAAGCACCACCTTGTCGCCAACGCGCTGCATGGTGCACTTGATCTTGTAGGGGCCATAGCCCACGCCATCATCACAGACGAAATCATCGAAGCTCACCTTGTCGGTCGAGACGCTGCTGGCGATCAGCGCCTTCATGGCGCGGTGGTTGCGCGCCAGCAGCGCGTCCATCGCGGCCACCACTTCGTCCTCGCCAAAGCGGGCGCACATCTCGTCGATCCTTCGGGCGGCCACGCGGCACGATGCGATGAGCGCATTCAAGTCCGCCGCGCACCAGTCCGGCTTGCGCGTCTGGTGCATCACCAGCTTGATCAGATCCTCGTTATACTCGCCCTTCCTCCAGATCTTCACCGGCGGGATGCGCACGCCTTCCTCGAAGATGGCGCGGGCATCGATCGGCATGGAGCCTGCAACCTTGCCGCCGATGTCGCTCTGGTGGCCGAACATCGCGGTCCACGCCACCAGCCGGCCTGACCGATACACCGGCAACAGCACCAGCCAGTCGTTCGAATGGCTGATGGCCCCTTCGCAGCTGTAGGGATCGGACAGGAAGATCATGTCGCCTTCCTCGATGGTGCCGTTCCAGCCCTTGAGGAATCCGTCGATGAAGCTGCCGAACTGGCCGACGATCATCTTGCCCGCCGGGTTGGCGATCATCGGGAAGGCGTCACCCTGCTCGCGGATGCCGGGCGACATGGCCGTGCGCACCAGCGTCGCGTCCATCTCGATGCGCGCGTTGCGCAGCGCATTCTCGATGATGTCGAGCGTGACCGGATCGATGGCCTTGGCCACGAACGGCTGCGGGTTGGTTTCGATGATGCGGGCGGGCATGGGCTGGTCCTTAAGGGCCTGGTGTTTCAGGGCTTTCCGGTGTTCGCGCCAGTGTTCGCGCCGGTGTTCGCGCCGGTGTTCGCGAACGTGACGAGGCGGTCGAAGCCGGCGCTCATCACGGCGTCGACGGGCGCTGCCAGCGTGTCGAGTTTCGACTGGGCGGCGCCGGCCACGCGGTAGGTCATGGTGATGCGGCTGCCCATCGGATCGGGTTTGATGGCAATATCGAGCACGGCATTGACCGGCAGGGATTGCAGCGGCCCAAAGCCGCCGTTCAGGCGCAGCAGGGTGGGCGGCATGGCGTTGACCACCCGCGCATGCTCCACGCTGCCGCCTGGCCAGGTTTCGGAAAGCGTGCCGCCGGCCCGCGCATCAAGGCGGAGCATGCCTGGCTGGCCGCTGTAGCTGTGCGCCGGGTCCCACCAGGCCTGCCAGTTGATCACCGCCTTCCAGAGCTGCGCCGGCAGCAGCGGCATCACCGCTTCATTGACCGAGACAAAGCCATCAGGGCGCGCCTCGCGCACCTCCGCCCGGGCAGGCGCCGCCAGGGCCAGCAGGATCGCATTGGCCAGCAGCAGCCAGCCAGCCAGCAGCACGATCCGCCGGTCCAGCCGGCCGGCCATGACCGCGCGGGCGCTGGGCTTGGCGCGAGCCAGCGTCTGGTGTTCAGGCAGATGGCGGGTCATCGGGCCTCCCGTCTCATGCCGGCGTGATCAGCAGGTTGGCGAAATCGTCCACCGTCGCGATATGGCCGTTGTGAACCAGCGTCGTGGAATCCATCTCGGTGATGACCGCAGGGCCCTGCACGATGTCGCCGGCGCGCAGCCTGGCGCGGTCATAGATGGCGGCGGGGCGGGCGGCGCCGTCCATCCACACCTCGTGGTCGCGCACGCGCGAGGCGGTGGGATTGCCGTCACCTTTCCGGATGCGCTCGGCCGAGACATTGGCAGCCTTGCCCAGGGCCACGACGCGGATGTTGACCAGCTCCTGGGGAACCGAAAGATTGAACGTGAACAGGCGCTTGTGCTCGGCATCGAAGCGCTGGGTGAGATCGGCGATGGTGCCGCCGGGCGGCAATGCCAGCGGCACCTCGAACGCCTGGCCGGCGTAGCGCACATCGATCTCGGTGCGGATCTCGACATCGCTGGCCGCCACGCCTTCGGCCACCAGTTCGGCGCGGGTCTGGGCCACCAGTTCCGCGATCACCGCGGCCACATCAGCGTCGTTGGTCTGCGTCACCAGCCGGTTGAAGCTGCGCTGCGCATCGACGCGCAGGCGGGTGGTGGCATCGCCATAGGCGCACAGCACGCCGGGCGAGGGCGGAATGATCACCGGCCACGAACCCATCAGCATGCCCATGGCATTGCCGTGCAGCGGCCCGGCGCCGCCAAAGGCCATCAGCGCGAAATCACGCGGGTCATAACCCTGGCTCACGCTGACCAGCCGCAGCGCGCCGAACATCGTCTCGTTCACGATGGCGATGATGCCCGCGGCCGCTTCCAGCAGCGACAGGCCGAGCGCATCAGCGACGGTCTGCACTGCGCGCCTGGACGCCTCGCGGTCGAGCTTGAAGGCGCCGCCCAGCAGGTTTTCCGGCAGATAGCCCAGCACCACGTTGGCGTCGGTCACAGTGGGCAGCTCGCCGCCCCGGCCATAGGCGGCCGGGCCAGGCACCGCGCCGGCCGATTGCGGGCCGACCCGCAGCGCCTTGGTCAGCTCCGGCACGGTGGCGATGGAGCCGCCGCCGGCGCCAACCGTCTTCACGTCGAGGCTCGAAGCGCGGACCGTGAGGTGCCCGACACTCGTTTCGCGGCGCAGGCGCGGCTGATAATCCTCGATCAGGGCGACATCGGTGGAGGTGCCGCCCATGTCGAGGGTGAGCACGTTGGGGAAACCGGCGTTCCTGGCGATCCACACCGCGCCCGCCACGCCGCCGGCCGGGCCGGACATCAATAGGTTCACCGGCGCGGTCCGGCTCTTCTCCGCCGACATCAAGCCGCCGTCGGAGCGCAGCAGGTTCAGCTTGGCCGGCGTCCCCCAGTCTTTCAGGGCATTCTCGAGATTGCCGACATAGCGTGACACGGTGGGCCGCACGGCGCTGTTGGCCACGGTGGTGAGCGCCCGCTCATATTCCTGCATCTCGGGCAGGATGTCGGCAGACAGCGAAACCGGCAGTCCGGGCAGTTCCTCGGCACAGATCTCGGCGATGCGGCGCTCGTGCGCATCGTTCATGTAGCTGTTCATCAGGCAGACGGTGATGGCCTCCACCTTCTCGTCCGCCAGCCGCTTCAGGCTCTGGCGCAGCGCTGCCTCGTCGAGCGGGCGAACGATTTCGCCATCAGCGCCGATGCGCTCTGCGGCTTCGATGGTCGCCTCCAGCGGTGCCATGGGCGTGGGTTTCGGCCAGACGATCCAGGCCGCAAGGCCGCCCGGAACCAAGCTGCGGGCGATCTGCAATATGTGGCGATAGCCTACGGTGACGATCAGGCCGACGCGGGCGATCTTGTGCTCCAGCACGGCATTGGTGGCGACCGTGGTGCCGTGCAGGAACATCGACAGGTCGCCGGAAGATATGCCGGCCTTGGCGGCCAGCTGGCGGGCGCCGGCGACCACCGCTTCGGACGGATCATGCGGAGTGGACGGCACCTTGTCGCGCACGGCGCGGCCGGTCGC
>ERZ1066123.108-NODE-108-length-70096-cov-17.495139_pt1 | contig 70096 bp, 56 predicted proteins | sample MGYA00382770_ERZ1066123 | MGnify/ENA primary metagenome ERZ1066123 (study PRJEB33369, sample SAMEA5778353) | biofilm metagenome | biome: Industrial cooling water; feature: Water cooling tower basin; material: Biofilm | place: United Arab Emirates | collected...
CTTGACCAGATCGCGCACCGCTTTGCGGAGCTGGAAGCGCGCATGGCGAGCGGAACGCTCGAGGGCGACGCCTTTGTCCGTGCCTCGCGTGACTATGCCGAGCTCGAACCCGTCGCCAAGATCGCCGCCGAGGTGAAATCCGCGCGCGAGGAGATGGACGGCTTGCAAGACATGCTCGCTGATCCCGAAATGAAGGCGATGGCCGAGGAGGAACTGGCCAACATCAAGGCGACCCTCCCCGAGCTCGAACGCCGCCTCGCCATCGCGCTGCTGCCCCGCGATTCCGCCGACTCCAAGCCCGCGATGCTCGAAATCCGCGCCGGAACGGGGGGCGATGAGGCCGCGCTGTTCGCCGCCGACCTCTACCGGATGTATGAACGCTACGCCGCCGAGCAGGGGTGGCGCGTTGAGCCGGTCAGCATCAACGCCTCGGACATCGGCGGCTTCAAGGAAGTCATCGCCAATGTCACCGGCACCGGCGTCTTCGCGAAGCTCAAGTTTGAAAGCGGGGTCCACCGCGTCCAGCGCGTCCCCGTGACCGAAAGCGGCGGGCGCATCCACACCTCGGCCGCGACCGTTGCGGTGCTGCCCGAGCCCGACGAGGTCGATATCGCGATCGAGGACAAGGACCTCAAGATCGACGTCTACCGCGCGTCCGGCGCCGGGGGCCAGCATGTCAACACCACTGATTCGGCGGTGCGGATCACCCACCTGCCGACCGGCACGGTGGTGACCTGTCAGGACGGACGCAGCCAGCACAAGAACAAGGAAAAGGCGATGCAGGTGCTGCGCACGCGGCTCTACGATGCCCAGCGCGAAGCGACGCAGGGCGCCGAGGCCGAGGCGCGCAAGGCGATGGTCGGCTCGGGCGACCGCTCCGAACGCATCCGCACCTATAACTTTCCGCAGGGCCGCGTGACCGATCACCGCATCGGGCTGACACTGCACAAGCTGGAGGAAGTGCTTGCCGGGCCGGGGCTGGGCGAGCTGATCGATGCGCTGATTGCCGAGGACGAAGCCAAGCGGCTGGCGGCGCTGAGCGAGTGATGGCTTCGGCTCAATTCCCGTTCGCCTCGAGCGTAGTCGAGACACCTCAGCCGGGGCCCCTCGACTGCGCTCGACACGAACGGGCTCTTGCATGACCGCCGGTGAAGCCATCCGCGCTGCTGCCGAGACGCTCGCCGCCGTCAGCGACACCGCGCGGCTCGATGCCGAATGGCTGATGGCGCATGCGCTCGGGGTGAGCCGTTCCGACATGCTGCTGCGCCACCTTCGTGACCCCGCCCCGCCGGGCTTCGCCGCCTTGGTCGAGCGCCGCGCCGCGCACGAGCCCGTCGCCTATATCACGGGCACCACCGAGTTCTTCGGCCTCACGCTCGCCGTCACCCCCGCCACCCTGATCCCGCGCGGTGACAGCGAGACGCTGGTTGCGGCCGCGCTGGAGGCTGGCCCGCCCACAGGGCGCGCGCTTGATCTCGGCACCGGCTCGGGCGCGCTGCTGCTCGCTGTGCTGGCGAACCGCGAAGGCTGGGAGGGGGTCGGGATTGATGCCTCAGACGATGCACTGGCGGTGGCGGCAGGCAATGCTGCCGCGCTCGGCCTGAGGCCGCGGAGCGCATGGCATCATCGCAACTGGCACAGCCCCGGCTGGGCGGATGGTCTCGGCAACTTCGACCTCATTCTGTGCAACCCGCCCTATGTCGAGACCGAGGCCGCGCTGGATCGGCAGGTGCGCGACTGGGAACCCGCCAGCGCGCTGTTCGCCGGGCCGGAGGGGCTGGATGATTACCGCGTCCTGATCCCCCAGCTTCCGGTGCTGATGAAGGCAGGGGCACGCGCGATCCTTGAGATCGGCGCAGGGCAAGCCGATGCCGTTGCCGCCATCGCCGCTGCGGCCGGCTTCACCAGCGCCTTGCGCCGCGACCTTGCCGACAGGCCGCGCGGGTTGATCTTGCAGGCATGAATTTTGGCGGGGGGCTTGGCAAATGCTGCGCGCACCGCTAACCCCGAATCAGGTCAGACGACTTGCGAAGGGCGCAAATCGCTGAGCCTTGCTCCAAAACTCAGCTGATCGGCCATCAGGGTCATGCCCTCGGTCACAGCGGCGCGGAGTGCGCCGGGCGTCTGCCGGAACAGCCGGTGGCACTGCGCAAAGACAAGGGGTCTGTGGACCGCGAGTGCTTGTTTTCACATCGCCGGTCACTGATGAGGAACCGCTTCCTTGAATAACAACCGCAATAATCGCCGCCGTGGTCGCGGCAATCGCAATCAGGCTGGCAGCAGCAATCAGGTCAACCGGATTGACAGCCGGGCGCGCGGCAATGCCCCGCAATTGCTTGATAAGTACAAGAAGCTCGCGCAGGATGCCCAGCACAATGGCGATCGCGTGCAGATGGAATATTATCTGCAATTCGCCGATCACTATTTCCGCGTGATTGCCGATAACAAGGCTCGTCAGGAAGAATCCCGTGGTCGCCGCTTTGAAGAGCGCGAGCAACCGCAGGACGAAGCGGACGACGATTTCGATTTTGATCGGCCGCGGCGGGTCGAACGGGCGCCCCGCCCGCGCCCCGATGAAGAGCAGGCCGTGGTCGCTGACGAAGGCGAATTCGGCAGCGAAGGGCCCTTTGCAGCCGAAGGCGAAGCGTTCCTCGGCGATCCTGCCGAAGATGCCGCAGCGGCAGCCGATGCGGCGGCCGAGCGCGCCTCGGCGCGTCGCAGCCGCCAGCGCAAGCCGCGTGACACCAGCGGCGAAAAGCGGGCCGATCGGGGCGATCGCCCCGAGCGCGGTGACAGGCCGCGTCGCAAGCCGCGCCGCGACGATGATGCCGATGATGCTCCGGCGGGCATTGATTCCGCCGTGCTCCCGCCCTCGCTGCGCGCGGACGAGGCGGGCGAGAACGATGGCAATCTCGAAACAGTCGGCTGAGCATTGCGGCTGACCTTCTGACATCCCCCAAGGGCGAGGCATGATGCAGGATCGCTTGCCCAAGGTGGCTGAGTGGATAGAGCGCTTTCCCAAGGGGGTCGCGCTGGTGCTCGGCCTGATTGCGGCCTGCGCCTATCCGCCTTTGCACCTCTGGCCGCTTGGCCTCGCTGCGCTGGCGGGCTTTGTCTGGCTGATCCATCGGGCGCCGAACTGGCGCGCCGCGCTTGCCCGTGGCTGGGTATTCGGTTGGGCGCATCTGACGCTCGCCAACAACTGGATCGCCACAGCTTTCACCTACCAAGCGGAAATGCCCGCCGCGCTGGGCTGGGCTGCCGTGCCGCTGCTGTGCATTTACCTCGCGTGGTATCCCGCTTTTGCTGCGCTCGCGGCGCATCTGTTGGCACGGCGCGCGCCGCTCTGGGCCTTCGGGCTGGTGCTGGCGGGGACATGGATCATCACCGAAGCCTTACGCGGCTGGGTGTTTACCGGCTATCCGTGGCCGCCGGTGGGGCTGATGCTGCTGAGCGGCTGGGACGCGCCGGGGTTGGCGCTGCTGCTGCCGTGGCTTGGCACCTATGCGCTCTCCGGGCTGGCGATGATGATCGCGGCGGGCCTGCTCTGGGCGCTGGTCGGGCGGCGCTGGCTGGCCTTCAGCGGGATCGCGCTGCTCACGGGCACCGGGATGCTGGCCGATCCCTTGGCCGAACGGGCGAGCAGCGCCACCCGCTACACGCTGGTCCAGCCGCTGATCCCGCAGGACGAGATCAATGATGGCTCAAAGTATGAAGAGCAGTTCCAGCGCATTGCCCGCCTGACGGCCAAGGGGCGGGACACCTCGCGGCTGGTGCTGTGGCCGGAAAGCGCGGTGCCCGATTATCTCGAAGATGGCTATCCCGAACGCTACTATCTGCAAATGACGTTGCGGGGCGATCCGGCCTATGCCCGCGAACGCATAGGGCGGGTCATCGGGCCGCAATCGACGCTGCTGACAGGTGTCGTCAATCTCGACATCGGCACACGGCCGGATGGCACGCGCGGCGCTGTCAGCGCACGCAATTCGGTGCTAGCGCTCAATGGCGCGGGCGAGATCACCGCGCATTATGCCAAGGCGCATCTGGTGCCCTATGGCGAATACCTGCCGATGAAGCCGCTGCTCGAACCGCTCGGGCTGGCGCGGCTGGTGGCAGGCACGATCGATTATGATCCCGGCCCCGGCCCGCGCACGCTGGATCTGGGCAAGCATGGCAAGGCGGGCATCCAGATCTGCTATGAAATCGTGTTCTCGGGCCATGTGGCCGACCGTACGAACCGCCCGGACTATATCTTCAACCCGTCGAATGATGGCTGGTTCGGCCGCTGGGGGCCGCCGCAGCATCTGGCCCAGGCGCGGATGCGCGCGATCGAGGAAGGGCTGCCGGTGCTGCGCTCGACCACCACCGGCATCAGCGCGGTGATCGATGCCAACGGCGTGGTGCGCGGGCATGTGGCAGGTGGCAAGGCCGGTGCAATCCACGGCCGCATTCCCGCGGCCAAACCGCCGACCCTGTTTGCGCAGCTGGGCCACGCGCTGACGCTGGCTTGGGCGGCATTGCTGCTGGCGCTGGGCCTTGGCCTGCCAAGATGGCTTGCACGCCGCGCACAGCAAGGCTAGGGCAGCGATCAAAGGCCAGACATAAAGGTTTCCTTATATCTGCATAAGGGCACGGGTCTGGCGCAACCCTATTTGCCGGAGGCTCCCTTGCGCGAGAATTACCTGTTCACCTCTGAAAGCGTTTCCGAAGGCCATCCGGACAAGGTTGCCGATCAGATTTCCGACGCCATCGTCGATCTGTTCCTGTCCAAGGACCCCGAAGCGCGCATCGCTTGCGAAACGCTGACAACCACGCAGCTGGTGGTGCTGGCGGGCGAAATCCGCTGCAAGGGCGTCTACGAGAACGGCCAATGGGTCCCCGGCGCCAAGGAGGAAATCGAGGCGACCGTGCGCAACACAGTGAAGCGCATCGGTTATGAACAGACGGGCTTCCACTGGGAAACCTTCCGCTTTGAAAACAACCTCCACGGCCAGTCGGCGGAAATCGCGCAAGGCGTGGACGCGGGCGACAACAAGGATGAAGGCGCAGGCGATCAGGGCATCATGTTTGGCTATGCCACGGATGAAACCCCCGGCCTCATGCCCGCCACGCTCTACTACAGCCACAAGATCCTTGAACGCATGGCGGCCGATCGCCACGCGGGCAAGGCGCCGTTCCTCGAACCCGATGCCAAGAGCCAGGTGACGTTGCGCTACGAAGGTTCGCTGCCGGTCGCGGCCACCGCCGTGGTGGTTTCGACCCAGCACAAGCAGGGCTATTGCCTGACCGGCGATCATGCTGATCCCGCCAAGTATGCCGAGCTTGAAGCCTATGTGAAGAAGGTGGTGGCCGATGTGATCCCGCCGGTGCTGCTGCGCGAGACCAAGTATTACATCAACCCCACGGGCGCTTTCGAGATTGGTGGCCCGGATGGCGACGCGGGCCTGACGGGGCGCAAGATCATCGTCGACACCTATGGCGGCGCAGCCCCCCATGGCGGCGGCGCCTTCAGCGGCAAGGACCCGACCAAGGTTGACCGTTCGGCTGCCTACATCACCCGCTATCTCGCCAAGAACGTGGTCGCGGCGGGCCTCGCCACGCGCTGCACCATCCAGATCGCCTATGCGATCGGTGTGTCCGAACCGCTTTCGCTTTATGTCGACACGCACGAGACCGGCACGGTCGGCGACGACAAGATCGAACAGGCGATCCTCGGCATTGCCAAGCTCGGCGGGCTGACCCCGCGTGCGATCCGCACGCATCTTGGCCTCAACAAGCCGATCTACCAGCCGACGGCGGCCTATGGTCACTTTGGCCGCGATGCCGAAGGCGACTTCTTCCCGTGGGAGCGGCTCGATCTGGTCGCTGATCTCAAGGCGGCGCTGGCTTAACCACCCCGCCTCTTGCGAACCTAGGGCAGGCCTCCCACCCCGCGGTGGGGGGCCTGCTTGCTTTCAGCCCTCGTCATCCGCGCCCAGCACGGGCGACGGACGATCGAGCGCGAGCTCGGCCTCGGAAAAGGTGAAGGGGCTGCGCACCCCGGCCATGCCGCCCAGCTCCACTCTGAGGCCGCGCGCGATCACTTGCGGATCGGCAAAGACTTCATCCAGCCGGTTGATCGGCCCGGCGGGCACGCCTGCCGCGTGGCAGGCATCGAGCAAGCCCTGCTTGCTCCACCCGGCCGTGGCCGCCGCAATTGCGGCATCGAGCGCAGCGGCGTTGGCGGTGCGCTCGCCATTGGCGGCAAAGCGCGGATCGCGCGTCAGGTGATCGAGGCCCAGCACGCCCATCAGCTTCACGAACAGCCCGTCATTGGCGGGGGCAAGGATCACATGGCCATCGCGCACCGCGAACACCCCATAGGGCGCAACCTGCGCGTGGGCATTGCCCATCCGCGGCGGATTGTCGCCGGTGGCGAAGAAATAGCTTGCCTGATTGGCCAGCAGCGCCACCGAGGAATCGAGCAGGCTCATGTCGATCTGCTGCCCGCGCCCGGTGCGGTGCCGCATCAACAGCGCCGCCTGCACCGCATTGGCGGCCCAGATGCCGGTTGCGAGATCAGAGATCGAAACCCCTACACGCACCGGATGCCCCGCCGGATCTCCGTTGAGCGACATCAACCCGCTCATCCCCTGTGCGACAAAGTCATACCCGGCCTCGTGCGCGCGCGGCCCGGTCTGCCCGAAGCCGGTGATCGAACAGGTGACCAGCGCCGGATTGGCGGCCGCGAGGCTCGCATGATCGAGGCCGAATTTGGCGAGCGCGCCAGTCTTGAAATTCTCGATCACCACATCGGCCGTTGCCGCCAGTGCCTTGACCCGCGCCAGCTGCGCGGCGTTGGTGAAGTCGGCGATGATGGAACGCTTGCCGCGGTTGCAGGCATGGTAATAGGCCGCCTCGCGGTGCACCTTGCCCTCGGCATCCACCCGTTTGACCCACGGCGGTCCCCACAGCCGGGTGCCATCACCTTCCGGGCTTTCGACCTTAATCACATCCGCGCCGAGATCAGCGAGGATCTGCCCGCAAAACGGCCCCGCCAGCACGCGCGCCAGTTCGAGCACCTTCAAACCTGCCAGCGGCGCCTTGGGATTGCGCGGGTGATCAAGCCACACGGTCATGCCGGCTTCACCACCATCAGCCACAAGACGGCTACCATCGGAACGGTGCTGATCAGGCCCCAGGTGATCCAGCGGCGCGACAGCGCGCGGTATTCATCAGACACCACGCCGCCATCCGCGAACCCATGCGCCAGCCGCGCCTGCCGCACCTGGATCGGCACCAGAATACCCAGCCAGATCAGCCCGGCGACCACGAACAGGATCTGGCTCGCAATCAGCCACAGATCCTCGAACAAGGGATAGCCCATCAGCAGCGCGCAGCCGTAGCCGCCCACCATGGTGAGCACGATGCCGGGAATGGTGAGACCGAAATCCGTGCCTGTCACCAGCCTTTGCCCGAAGGCAATGATGCGGGCATCGCCCGTGCGGTTGGCAAACACCTTCCACACTGCTGTCACCGTGATGTTGCCGACAAGCAGGATCACCCCGGTGTAATGGAGGAACAGCAGGAGGTAATAGGCGGTCATCAGGTTCAGGCGTGTGCGAGCGCCACCTCGTAATGGGCGGTGGTAAAGGCCGCGATATCCACCTCGCTTACCCCCGGTGCGAGTTCGATCAGGCGGAACGGGCTGGCATGATCGGCGCGGGCGAACACCCCGAGATTGGTGATGATCATGTCGACCACACCCTTGCCGGTAAGCGGGAGCGTGCAAGCGGGAATGAACTTGGGGCTGCCGTCCTTCGCCGCATGATCCATCACCACGATGATCTTCTTGACCCCGGCGACAAGGTCCATCGCCCCGCCCATGCCCTTGATCATCTTGCCCGGGATCATCCAGTTGGCGATGTCGCCGTTCTCGGCCACTTCCATCGCGCCCAGCACGGTGAGATCAATATGCCCGCCGCGGATCATGGCAAAGCTCGATGCGCTGTCGAAATAGGCGGAATGGGGCAGCTCGCTGATGGTCTGCTTGCCGGCATTGATCAGATCGGGATCAATATCCTCCTCATAGGGGAAGGGCCCGATGCCCAGCATCCCGTTCTCGCTTTGCAGCGTCACCATCATGCCCTCTGGGATGTGGTTCGCCACCAGCGTCGGGATGCCGATGCCGAGATTGACGTAATAGCCGTCGCGCAATTCCTTGGCGGCACGCGCGGCCATCTGGTCGCGGTTCCAACCGGCGGGCGGGGTCTTGGCCTCGGGAGTGGTCATGGAATGAGGGCCTCACTAATGGCGTTGCTGACAAGGGGGTTGGCGATGAAAGACCATACGGCGCAACCTGCCGTTACGCGCCGCATGCCCACCGCCTACACCCGCTCGCGGATGGTGCGGAATTCGATCTTCTTGTCGTAGGGCGCGCCGACGATCATGCGCTTTACATAGACACCGGGCAGGTGGATCTGATCGGGATCGAGCGCGCCCGCGGGCACCACTTCTTCAACCTCGGCGACGCAGATCTTGCCGCAGGTGGCCGCGGGCAGGTTGAAATTGCGCGCGGTCTTGCGGAACACCAGATTGCCGGTCTCATCGGCCTTCCACGCCTTGATGATCGCCAGATCGGCAAAGATCCCGCGTTCAAGGATGTAGGTCTGCATCACGCCGTCGCGATCGGGGAATTCCTTGTGCTCCTTGCCTTCGGCGACCAGCGTGCCGACGCCGGTGCGGGTGTAGAAGCCCGGAATCCCCGCGCCGCCCGCGCGCATCCGCTCGGCAAGCGTGCCTTGGGGGCAGAATTCGACTTCGAGCTCGCCCGCGAGATATTGCCGCTCGAACTCCTTGTTTTCGCCGACATAGGACGAAATCATCTTCTTGACCTGCCGCGTGCGCAGCAGCTTGCCGATGCCTTCATTGTCGATCCCGGCATTGTTGCTGACAAAGGTCAGGCCGGTGACCCCGCTGTCGCGGATGGCATCCAGCAGGCGTTCGGGCAGACCGCACAGGCCAAAGCCGCCTGCGGCAATCAGCATGTCGTCGCGCAACAGATCGGCGAGAGCCGTGGCGGCGTCAGGATAGAGTTTGCTCATGCGCGCTGCCTAGTATTTGCATCCGCATTGCACAACACCGGGAACGCCACGCCGCGCATTTCGCCATGGCCGCAGTGCGATCAGGAGAATCACCGGAGAATCACCAAATTGCTGCATCGCAATATACATTGTGAGCGATCACAATGACTGCGAGATAGGCATTTGCCTATTTTCCCGGCACAAACATGCAGAATTTTTCACATAATCGTCAAAAAATTGGGATGAATGACGAATTTTGCAACCCGATCTGCGCCTTTCGCACTTGCGCAAAGGCGCATTTTGCTGCAAATGCGAAAGTGCCTTTCAGGCATCCTCTCCCAAACTTTCAAAGCCCGGCCTCGTGCCGGGCTTTTTTTATGCCGGGCGCGCAAAGGGAGGCGAGTGGTTTGCCGGCACCACGCCCGCTCGTCAGTGCGCGGCATCCCACGACAGGCCAGTGCCGATGTCCACGCCCAGCGGGACGCTCAGGGCGACGGAGGGCAGCGCTGCCTCGGCCATGACTTGCCGGATAATCGGGGTGGCGGCTTCGACGCGCTCTTCGGGCAGCTCGAACACCAATTCGTCATGGACCTGCAACAGCATCCGCACATCATGCAGCCCGGCTTGGGCGAGCGCGGGCAGCATCCGCGCCATCGCGCGCTTGATGATATCGGCGCTGGTGCCCTGGATCGGCGCGTTGATCGCCGCGCGCTCCGAACCCTGCCGCTCGGCCTGATTCTTGGAATTGATCCGCGGGAACCATGTCTTGCGACCGAACAGGGTTTCGGAATAGCCCTTGGCGCGCACGCTTTCGAGCGTTTCCAGAATGTAGCGCTGGATGCCGGGGAAGCGCTGGAAATAGGTGTCGATCATCGCCTGCGCTTCTTCGGGCGCAACTTCGAGCCGCGCCGCCAGCCCCCAGCGCGAAATGCCGTAGAGGATCGCGAAATTGATCGTCTTGGCGCGGGCGCGGGTGTCGCGGGTGACTTCGCCGAACATCTCCCGCGCGGTGCGGGCGTGGATATCCTCGCCCTGCGCAAAGGCATCCTTGAGCGTGTCGACCCCGGCCATATGCGCGGCGAGCCGCAATTCGATTTGCGAATAGTCCGCCGCCAGCAGCACATTGCCCGCTTCGGGCACGAACGCCTCGCGGATCTGGCGGCCGATCGCGGTGCGAACCGGGATGTTCTGCAAATTGGGATCGGTCGAGGACAAGCGCCCGGTCTGCGCGCCCACCAGCGAATAGCTGGTGTGCACCCGGCCAGTGGAAGGATTGATCGCCTCTTGCAGGGCATCGGTATAGGTCGATTTGAGCTTGGCAAGCTGGCGCCATTCAAGCACCAGCCGGGCAATCGGCGCGCCTTCGGCGGCCAGCTTTTCCAGCACCGAAACATCGGTGGAATATTGCCCGCTCTTGCCTTTCTTGGCGCCCTTGTAACCCAGCTTCTCGAACAGGATATCGCCAAGCTGCTTGGGGCTGCCGACCGTGAATTCCTGCCCGGCCGCCGTATGGATTTCGCCTTCGAGCCGCGCGATTTCCTTGGCGAATTCTTCCGACAGCTTCGCCAGCCGCGCGCGATCAACCTTGATCCCTTCGCGCTCCATCGCGGCCACCACCGGGATCAGCGGGCGATCAACCCGCTCGTAAATCCGCGAGCCGCCTTCCTCGGCCAGTCGCGGCTTGAGCACGCGGTAAAGCCGTAGCGTCACATCGGCATCTTCCGCGGCATAGGCGGTGGCGCGATCGAGCGGCACTTCGCCAAAGCCGATGGCCTTCTTGCCGGTGCCGCAGATATCCTTGAACGCCAGCGGCGTGTGGCCGAGATGACGCTGCGACAATTCGTCCATCCCGTGGCCGCCGCCCATGCCGCTTTCGCCGCGCCCCGCATCCAGCGCGAAGCTGATCACCATCGTATCCTCGATAGGAGCAACCATGATCCCGCTGCGGGCGAACAGGTTGAGATCATACTTGCCGTTCTGGAACACCTTGATGACGCTATCGGCCTCGAGCAGGGGTTTGAGCGCGGCCAGCGCCGCATCCAGCGGCACCTGCGCGGGCTTCTGCGCGAACATGTCGTCGCCGCCCCCGCCGATATTATGGTGCGCGAGCGGGATGTAGCACGCATCATTCGGGCCAAGCGCGAGGCTCACCCCCACCAGTTCGGCGCGCATCGCGTCCAATGATGTCGTCTCGGTATCGACCGCCACCAGCCGCGCGGCGATGGCGCGCGCGACCCATGCTTCGAGCCGTTCGAGCGTCTGCACCGTTTCATAGGCGCTGCGGTCGATCTTGGGCATTTCGGGCAGCGGCTGGCGGTTCTGTTCCGCCGTGCCATTCGCCCCCGCCGTGCTCGGCTTGGGCGGGTTGAGATCGGTTGCGCGCGCGGGTGAGCCATTGCCGGTCTCCAGCCGCTTGAGCAGCGAGGTAAAGCCGTGCTTGGCCAGAAACGCCGCCAGCGGTTCGGGCGGGATCTTGCCGAGTTTCATCTCCGCGATCGGCTGGGGCAACGCGCAATCTTCCTTGAGCGTCACCAGCACTTTCGACAATTCGGCATCGGCGCGGCCTTCGATCAGGCGTTCCTTGAGCTTGGATGGCTTCATGGCGGGCGCTGCATCCAGCGCAGCGGTGAGCGAGCCATGCTCGGCAATCAGCTTGCTCGCCGTCTTCGGCCCGATCCCGAAAATCCCCGGCACATTGTCGACGCTGTCGCCCATCAACGCCAGCACATCGCCGACCAGCGCGGGCGGGACGCCGAATTTCTCCTCGACTTCCTCGAGATAGATGCGCTGGTTCTTCATGGTGTCGAGCATGTCGATGCGCGCGCCATTTTCCTCGCCCACCAGCTGCATCAAATCCTTGTCGGACGAGACAATCGTGACGTTCCAACCCATGCGCTGCGCTTCGCGGGCGTAGGTCGCGATCAGATCATCCGCCTCCAGCCCGGGCACTTCGATGCAGGGCAGGCTGAAAGCGCGGGTCGCATCGCGGATCAGCGGAAACTGCGGCACGAGGTCTTCGGGCGGCTCGGGGCGGTTGGCCTTGTAATGTTCGTAGATGTCGTTGCGGAAACTCTCCCCGCTCGCATCAAGGATCACCGCCAGATGGGTTGGCCCGTCGGCCTCGTCGAGATCAGCCGCCAGCTTCCACAGCATCGTGGTGTAGCCATAGACCGCACCCACGGGCGTGCCTTCGGGGTCAGTCAACGGCGGCAGCCGGTGATATGCGCGGAAGATATAGGACGACCCGTCGACGAGGTAGAGATGCTGTTGTGGCTCGGTCATGCCGCTTGCTAGCAGGCACGCGGGCGCGGCGGTAGGGGGCGATCAGCGTGGGACGAAATGCGCCAAATCCGGGGCGAGGCTCGCCGGGCCGGGTTGCCGGCCGGGATCGCACTCTCTAGCTTCGCCCGCGGGGCGCGCATTCAGGCTGCGCCTTGGCGCGCGGCTGATGCCAAGTCAGAGGCGCGTGGAGTATCCGGTTCTTCAGGAGATTTCATCATGCGTAAGATCATGCTCGCGGCTGCTGTTGCCGCTTCGGCGCTCAGCCTTGCCGCCTGCGGCGAAACCGCAAAGGAAGCCGATGATGTCGCCGGCGCGATGGCCGAAGACGCCGACAAGATGGGCGAAGACATGGAAGCCATGGGCGAAGAAATGGGTGAAGACATGGAGGCCATGGGCGAAGACGCCATGAAGGCCACCGAAGCCACCGCTGACGAAGTCAACGCAGCCGCCGAAAAGGCCGCCGCTGATGCTGAAAAGATGATGGAAAGCGAATAAGCTTCATCATAGCCAACACCAAAGGGCGGCCCCGCGCGGGGTCGCCCTTTTTGATGTCGGCTTACTGCCCGCCCACCCCGTAAGGCGCGCTGGTCCAGGTGCGGTTGGGGTTCTTGATAAGGCTTTCCTGCGCCCGCGCCGCAAAGCCATCGTACAGTGCACGCGCGATCTCGGCGATTTTCGCCTCTCGCGCCGCGCGGGTGCCCTGCCCGGTGACATAGATCGCCACCGCGATCGTGCGGCCATCGGGGGTTTCAATCAGGCCGATATCGCTCGACGTGTTGTTGAGCGATCCGGTCTTGTGGCTGACGCGCGCATCATAGGGCATCAGCGCCGGAATGCGGCGCTTGCCGGTGACCGTGCGGCTCATCGCGCTGAGCAACACCTGCCGGCTCTGGGGCGAGAGGAAGTCGCCGCGATACAGCCCTTGCAGGAACTTCACCATGGTGCGCGGGGTCGCGGCATCACGCGGATCGATGCGGGTGGCCGGGTCCACTTCGCCATCATCGCGCACCAGTGTGGCGATATCGCGGTTGATGCTGAAATCCTTGAAGCCATGGCGCCGCATCCAGCCATTGACCTCGCTCGGCCCGCCCACAGCGGCGAGCAGCGAGTCGGTGGCCGGATTGCTCGAACGGGTGATCATGATCTCGATCAGATCGAGCGCCTGCATGTAATTGCCGGGGCGCACCGGCGCCTTGGGCGAGGAAAACTTCGCCGAGGCGACCGGCAGCAGCAGGGCATATTCCGAAGACAGGCTGGCCTGCCCGCGATCGACCATCTCGAGATAAGTGGCCGCCACGGCAACCTTGCTGGTTGATGCCATCGGGAACAATTGATCGCCCAGCACCATCACTTCCTCACCCGTGGTGAGATCGACCGCCGCCACGCCGATGCGTCCGCGCGCCGGATTGGCGAGATCGGCAATGCGCGCTTCGAGGTTGGTGGCATGGAGCGTATCGAGGCTCTGCGGCGCGCGCAGGGCGGTGCCGAAAGTGCTGTCGAAAGCGGATTGCACATCATCATTGCGCGCCGAAGCCGGCGCAGCAACCAGCGCCAGCGCAGCCAGCGTGGCAGAACAAAAGGCGGCGAAGCGATGCGCGATCATGGTGCCAGACTACCCCTTTGTGCTTGCCACCGTGTTAACGCTGCGGACTATGCCCCTACGACACGCAAGGGCAAGCCTTTGTGTGGTCTGGCGCGCCCAAAGGTGGCGAAACCACGACCGGATTCGTCCAAACCGGCATTCGGGCGGTGCAAGGGCGTTGCTCGATAGCTGTGTGCGCTTGGTCGATTGCCCGGCCATGAGGCAGGGTAGCCTCTTGACTGAGGGCCGCAAGGCGGCAGTCTGCCGCATCACCTTCCGGGCAATCCTTCACACGGGCAACAGGATCATCATGACTGCTATCAAACCGCTGCTTTCGACTTCACGCCTTGTCATGTCCGGGCTGCTGCTGAGCGCCTCGGGGCTGGCGCTGGCGCAAACCGTGCCGATCGTCCAGCCGGGCGCACCGGGGCAGGACAGCCGCGTGCTGAGCGCCGATCAGGCGATCAAGCTCGCCTCGGCCAGCTACACCACGGCTGATGTTGCGTTCATGCAGGGCATGATCATGCACCACCAGCAGGCGGTCGACATGGCGGTGCTGGTGAAGCAGCGCACCAACCGCGCCGAGCTCGTCACCATCGCGGGTCGCATTGAATCGAGCCAGGCCGATGAGATCGCTTTCATGAAAGGCTGGCTGGGCGAACGCGGCGAAGCGCTCACCATGGCCGCGATGAAAGATCACGCGCAGCACCACGCGATGGCCGGGATGGCCACGCCCGCCCAGATGAAGGCGCTCGCGGCCGCCAACGGGGTGGAGTTTGATCGCCAATTCCTCACGCTGATGATCGCGCATCACGAAGGCGCGCTCACCATGGTCAGGGAATTGCTGCGCGAGCCGGGCAGCGCCGCTGATCCGGTGCTGTTCCAGTTCATCAGCGATATCGAGACCGAGCAGAAGGGCGAGATCGAACGGATGGACAAGCTGCTCGCCGGGCTTTCGGTCGATCCGCGCGCCGGGCTGGCTGCGGGCTATGACAATGCGGGCGAAGCGATCTGGAACCTCACCAAGGTCGCCAGTTTCCGCAAGCCTGCGGGCTTCTTCAATCCGGAAAATCCGGCTGATCTGCGCCCGGTCAAGCCGGCCAAGGGCAAGAAGCCGGCCGAAGCCGCGGCCACCCCGGCTGCGGCCAAGCCCGCTGCGGCCGATCATGCCGGGATGGACCACGCGCAGCACATGGCGCCCAAGGTGGCCGCCGCAGAAGCTGCACCTGCCCCTGCCGATGCGCCGGAAGGCGAAGCTGCCGAGCGCGGTTCGGAGGACACCCTTACCCAGTTCGCCGAGCGTTCGCCCTTGCTCGATTTCGCCAACACCGACATGGCGTTCTTTGGCGATGTGATGGTCGCGGGCAATTACCACGGCTTCAACATCTACAAGCTCGGCGAAGGCGGCGTGCCCAACCTGATGAGCTCGGTCGTCTGCCCCGGCGGGCAGGGCGATGTCTCGGTCGTGGGCAAGCTGCTGATCATGAGTGTCGAGCAAACCCGTGGCCGCGTCGATTGCGGGCTTCAGGGCGTGACCGGCGAAGTCAGCCCCGAGCGGTTCCGCGGCCTGCGCATCTTCGACATCACCGATCTCACACGCCCGCGTCAGGTCGGGCTGGTGCAAACCTGCCGCGGCAGCCACACCCATTCGGTGGTGCGCGCTGATGACAAGGCCATCGTGGTCTACAATTCGGGCACGGCCGGAATCCGCGATGGCAAGGAACTGGCAGGCTGCGTCGGCGAAGTGGCGGGCGACAGCCGCACCGCGCTGTTCCGGGTGGACGTGATCGAAATCCCGGTGGCGAACCCGGCGGCGGCGCGCATCGTCAAGAGCCCGACGGTGTTTGCGGACGAGCAGACCGGCGAGATCGCAGGCCTGTGGAACGGCGGCGATCACGGCGAAGGCACGCAGCGCACCAGCCGCACCGATCACTGCCACGATATCACCGTGTTCCCGTCCAAGAACATCGCGGCAGGCGCGTGTTCGGGCAACGGCATCCTGTTCGACATCTCCGATCCCTATAATCCCAAGCGGATCGACGCGGTGCTCGACAAGGGCTTTGCCTATTGGCACTCGGCCACCTTCAACAATGATGGCACCAAGGTGATCTTCACCGATGAATGGGGCGGCGGCGGGCGTCCGCGCTGCCGCGCATCGGACCCGATGACCTGGGGCGCGAACGCGATCTACGACATCGTCGATGGCAAGCTGGTGTTCCGCAGCCATTACAAGATGCCCGCGCCTCAAAGCGACAAGGAAAACTGCGTCGCGCACAACGGCTCGATCATCCCGGTGCCGGGGCGCGATCTGTTCGTGCAGGCGTGGTATCAGGGCGGCATGAGCGTGATGGACTTCACCGACAGCAGCAAACCGCGCGAGGTCGCCTATTTCGATCGTGGCCCGATCGATGCCAAGCAAATGGTGCTCGGCGGTTACTGGTCGACCTACTGGTATAATGGTCGCATCTACGGCACCGAAATCAGCCGCGGGATCGATGTCTTCGCGCTGAAGCCGAGCGAGTTCCTCTCCGAGGAAGAAATCGCCGCGGCGGGCAAGGCGATCTATGCGGGTGAACTGTTCAACCCGCAAACCCAGACCGAAGTGACCTGGCCCGCCGATGTGGTGGCCAGCCTCGAAGCCAGCCGCAAGGGCGGCTGACACAGTGTGCGATAGCCTGATGGCGCGGCGGGCCCATGCGCGTGCGCCCGCCATCAGCAGCCCACCTGATCCGACAAACCGCTGATATCTTCGACAAAGCGCGCGACGCGCCCCATCAGTATGGTTTCCCTCGGACGCGCAACAGGTTAGGGTGCGCGCCGATCAGACAGGGGATCACCATGCTTGAGATTACCAACGTCGGCCACACCTATCCCAATGGCACCCGCGCCCTCGACAATGTGACCTTGACCATCCCCAAGGGGATGTTCGGGCTGCTCGGCCCCAACGGGGCGGGCAAGTCGACGCTGATGCGCACGATCGCGACCTTGCAAGCGCCCACCACCGGCAGCATCCGCTTCGGCGAGATCGACGTGCTGGCCGAGCCCGAACGGCTGCGCCGCACGCTGGGCTACCTGCCGCAGGATTTCGGCGTCTATCCGCGCGTCTCGGCCTATCAGATGCTTGATCACATGGCGGTGCTCAAGGGCATCGCCCATGGCAAGCAGCGGCGCGAGGTGGTCGAGCATCTTCTCAATGAAACCAACCTGTGGGCGGTGCGCGGCAAGGCGATTGCCGGATTTTCGGGCGGGATGCGCCAGCGCTTCGGCATTGCGCAGGCACTGATCGGTGATCCTGAACTAATCATCGTCGATGAACCCACCGCCGGGCTCGATCCCGAAGAACGCAATCGCTTTCTCAACCTGCTGGCCGGGATTGGCGAAAATGTGGTGGTGATCCTTTCGACCCATATCGTCGAGGATGTCGCCGATCTGTGTCCGCGCATGGCGGTGCTGGCCGGCGGGCGCGTGCAGCTTGAAGGGGCGCCGCGCGATCTGATCGCCTCGACCAAGGGCAGGGTCTGGCAGCGCACCATCCCGCACCAGCAACTCGCGGAAATGCAGGCGATCCACGAAGTGATCTCGCACCGCTTCTTCGCCGGTGAAATCGTGGTGCATGTGCTGGCTGACAGCCAGCCCAATGGCTTTGCGCCGGTATCTGGCGGGCTTGAGGATGTCTATTTCGTCACGCTCGCCGAAACCCGCCGCGCCGCCGCTGCCGCCGCCGCGCAAACCGCCTGACAGGAGCGCCCGTCCATGCTCAGCGCTTCGCTTGCCGGATTCGAAATCCGCTACCAGCTTCGTAACCCGGTCTTCTGGGCCTCGATCGCGATTTTCTTCCTGATCGGCTTTGGCCTGTCGGCCAGCTCCAATGTCAGCCTTGGCGGGACCAGCGGGGTGCATGAAAACGCGCCCTATATCGTCACGCTGGCGATGGCGGTGCTCGGCCTGTTCTATCTGTTCGTGATCACCTCCTTCGTCGCCAATGCCGTGGTGCGCGACGATACCACGGGGTTCGGCCCGATGATCCGCGCCACCCCGGTGGGACGCAGCAGCTTTCTCGCCGGGCGCTTTGCCGGGGGGCTGGCCATTGCCATCCTCGGCTATCTGGCCCTGCCGCTTGGCATCGCCACGGGCACGATGATGCCCTGGGTCGATGGGGAAACCATCGGCCCCGGCGGCTTTGCGACCTATGCCTGGCCTTTCCTGATCATCGCGATCCCCAACATCATCATGTCCTCGGCGCTGCTGTTCAGCCTCGCCACGCTGACGCGATCCATGCTCGCCAGCTATATCGGCGTGCTGGTGCTGGTGATGGGCTATCTGACAGTCGCCACGGTGCTCGGCAACCAGCCGGAATATCAGGATGCCATGGCCCGCTTCGAACCGATGGCGGTTGGCGCGATCGGCGAGGCGACCCGTTACTGGACAGCCGCGGAGATGAACACGCGGGCGATCCCGCTTGAAGGCAATCTGCTGATCAACCGCGTGGTGGCGCTGGGCCTTGCCGCGCTGTTTCTGACGCTGGCATGGTTCGGCTTCAGCATGACCGAGCGCGCGCCATCGCGCAGGCGGCTGAAGCGGCTGGCACGGCAGGCGGAACGCGCCGCCCAAACATCGCCTGCGCGTGTGGCGGCGGGCACAGCCCCGGCGGTGCGCCCGGTGTTCGGCGCGGGCCATGTCGCGGCGAGCTTTGCCGTGCGGCTCAAGGCCGAAGTGTTGCAAGTGCTCAAGAGCCCGGGCCTGATCGTGCTGCTGCTGATTGCTCTGGCCTTCACCGGGCTCAATCTCGCCCTGTCCGAGACGATATATGGCACGGCCTCCTATCCGCTCACCGCCGATGTCATCACCACGGTGATCGGCAGCGGGGCGCTGTTCAGCCTTATCATCGCGGTGTTCTATGGCGGCGAGCTGGTCTGGCGCGAACGCGATGTGAAGATCGGCGAGATCATCGACACCACGCCGGTGCCGGGCTGGGTGATGTTCATCCCCAAGATCCTCGCGATCTTCACCGTGCTGCTCGCCATGTCGCTCACCGGAATGCTGACAGGGATCGTCTATCAGCTGATCCGTGGCGGCGAGAACATCGATGTGGCGTTGTATCTCAGCGCCTATGTCTTCCCGCAAAGCGTCGATCTGGTGCTGATCGCGGTGCTGGCGGTGTTCCTGCAAGTCGTCAGCCCCAACAAATATGTCGGCTGGGGGCTGGTGCTGGTGTGGTTCCTGAGCCGCATCTTCCTCAACAATCTCGGCTATGCGAACATGCTCTACCTGTTCGGCGGCACGCCGTCCGAACCGCTGAGCGACATGAACGGCACCGGCGGCTTCTGGGTCGGCGGGCTGTGGGCGCGGGCCTATTGGGCGGCTTTTGCCGTGCTGCTGCTGTGTTTCGCGCATTGGGCTTGGCCGCGCGGCACGGTGGTGGCGGTCTGGCCGCGGATCAAGGCCGCACCCAAGCGGATTACCCCTGCCTCGGGCGGGATCGCGGTGGCGGCGGTGGCGGCGATGATCGGCACCGGCACGGTGATCCATCACAATATCAAGGTGCTCAACACCTACGAGACCTCGGACGAGGCCGAGGCGCGCACGGCAGAATATGAACGCAAATATCTGCGCTATGAAAACCTGCCGCGCCCGAATGTCACCGATGTGGCCTTTGATGTCGCGATCTTCCCCGACGAACGACGGCTGGAAGCCAGCGGCTATTATCTGCTGCGCAACAATACAGACGTGCCAATCCGCGATGTCCATATCCGGCAAGGCGATAGCACGACACAATTCACCCGGCTGACCTTGTCGGGCGCGCGCCTCGCCAGCCACGACAAACGCCATCATTATCGCATCTACCGCTTTGCCGAACCGCTCGCCCCGGGGGCGACCGCGCGGCTCGATTTTGCAGCGCAGGTGTGGCGACGCGGCTTTGCCAATCGCGGCGCGGCGACCGATCTGGTCGACAACGGCACCTTCGTGAACAATTACACCTTTGCCCCGGTGATCGGGATGGATCGCAGCGGGCTGTTGCAGGATCGCACCGAGCGGCGGCGCCAGGGTCTGCCTGCCGAACTGCGCACGCCCAAGCTCGAAGACACCGCCGCGCAAGGCGAAAATTATGTCCGCGCGGACTGGGTCAATTCGCGCATCACCATCAGCACCGCCGCCGATCAGGTGCCGATCGCGCCGGGCAACAAGATTGCCGACAAGGTTGAAGGCGGCCGCCGCATCGCCGTGTTCCAGAGCCCGGCGCCGATCCTCAATTTCTTCTCGGTGCAATCGGCCCGCTATGCCGTGGCTGAACGGCGCGCGGGCGATGTACTGCTATCGGTCTATCACGATCCCCGCCATGCGTGGAACGTGCGCGCGATGCTCAAGGCGATGGAAACCTCGCTCGGCTATTTCACCCGCAATTTCGGCCCCTACCAGTTCGGCTATGCCCGCATCATCGAGTTTCCTGGCTACAGCAGCTTTGCGCAGGCCTTTGCCGGGACCATGCCCTATTCCGAAAGCATCGGCTTTGCCGCCGATGTGCGCGATGAGGACGCGATTGATTACGTGTCCTACGTGACCGCGCATGAATTCGGCCATCAATACTGGGCGCATCAGGTGGTCGGGGCAGACATGCAGGGTTCGACCCTGCTGTCCGAAACGCTGGCGCAATATTCAGCGCTGATGGTGATGAAGCAGCTCTATGGCGAGGACAAGATCCGCCGTTTCCTCAAATATGAGCTGGATCAGTATCTCGCTGGGCGCAAAAGCGATGTGCTCGATGAACAACCCCTGCTCCGGGTCGAGAACCAGGGCCACATCCACTACCGCAAGGGCAGCCTCGCGATGTACCTCCTCCAGCACCGGCTGGGCGAGGATGCGGTGAACCGCGCGCTCAGCCGCCTGATCGCCCGCTACAAGTTCAAGGGCGCGCCCTATCCGCGCAGCCTCGATCTGATTGCGGAGCTGCGCAAGGAAGCGACCACGCCCGAACAGCAGGCGCTGATCACCGATCTGTTCGAAACGATCACGATCTATGACCTCTCGGCCAAATCGGCCAAGGCGGCGCGCAACGCCGATGGCACCTGGACGACACGGATCACCGTGGAAGCAGGCAAGTTCCGGGCCGATGGCAAGGGCAAGGAGACCCCGGCCCGGCTGGCAGAGAATATCGAGATCGGGCTGTTCACGGCGCGCCCCGGACAAGGTGCCTTCGGGCGCAGCAACGTGCTGATGATGGAGCGCCGCCCGCTGCGCGATGGCAATCAGGTCATCACCGTGGTGAGCAAGGACAAGCCCGCCTTTGCCGGGGTTGACCCTTACAATACCTATATTGACCGCAATTCCGACGACAATGTGGTGGCGGTGGATTGAGGGGCGATCAGGTTTTGACCCGCTGCGCGATCGGCTCACCCATCCGCAGCGGGGTGCCTGCCGCGAGGTGATCGAGCCATTCCACCCGCCCCGGCTCGAACAGCAACACCACGGTTGAGCCGAGGTAGAACCGGCCCATTTCATCGCCGGCGGCGAAATCATGCGCGGCGGCGGAGAAATCCTCACGCAGCGGCACGCGGGCGTGGCCGACAAAACGATGCGGCCAGACCGTGTCGATCCCGGCGACGATCATCGCGCCGACCATGACGCTGGCAAATTGGCCATCCGGCCCGTCGAACAGGCAGGCGAGGCGCTCGTTGAGCGCGAACAGCCCGTCCACCCCTTCGGCGGTCGCCTGATTGACCGAGAACAGCTTGCCCGGGCAATAGGTGGTGGCTTGCAGTCGGCCCGCTGCGGGCATGTGGACGCGGTGGTAATCGCGCGGACTGAGATAGATCGTGATGAAGCGCCCGCCTTCGAAACGGCGCGCAGCCTCTGCATCGCCGCCGAGCAATTGCGCCGCGGTGAAGTGCCGCCCCTTGGCCTGGAAAATCCGTCCGCCTTCGATCGTGCCAAGCTGGCTCACCGCGCCATCGGCAGGGGAGAGGATGAAGCGCGAAGCATCGCCCAGCGGACGCGCGCCGGGCTTCAATTCGCGGGTAAAGAAGTCGTTGAAGCTGGCGAAGTCCGCGATCCCGCGCGCGGCCTCCCGCATGTCGACCTGATAGGCGGCAGCAAAGCGGCGGATCAGCATGTCTTTCAGCCAGCCCCGCTCGCTCGCGGCCACGCGGCCCGCCAGCCGCGACAGCGCGTGTTGCGGGGCAAGATGCTGAAACAGGATAAAGGGCGATGGCATAGGTGTTGGCACGCAGCGTTGGGAAGGGAGCGCTGCCCTATGCCGCAACGCCGCGCGGCTGTCGACCGGGCGCTCTTTACATTGCCAGACTGCAACAACCTGCTTTTTTGTGGCAGAAACGCGCAGTTTTCACCTTTTGCTAACCATTTTTGTTCATCCCGATGTTCAGCCAAGGCACTGCCACCCGCTCACGGGACATAGCAGTGCTGCCAAGAGGGGGCTTGTTGAATGTCAAAGGGTTACGGATCAAGCCGCGGTGCAAATGACAAACGGGGGGTGCTTGACGTTGATGTCGCCATCATTGGCGCTGGCCCTGCCGGTCTGACTGCAGGCTATTTCCTCACCAAGGCGGGCAAGCGGGTTGCCATCATCGAACAGGACCCGGTCTATGTCGGCGGCATCAGCCGCACGGTCGAACACGAAGGCTACCGCTTCGACATTGGCGGGCACCGCTTCTTTTCGAAGTCGCAGGCGGTGGTCGATCTGTGGAACGAGATCCTGCCCGACGACTTCATCCAGCGCCCGCGGATGAGCCGCATCTATTACGAGGGCAAGTTCTACTCCTACCCGCTGCGCGCCTTCGAAGCGCTCGGCAATCTCGGCATCTGGCGTTCAAGCGCCTGCATGGCGAGCTATCTGTGGGCCAAGCTCTTCCCGATCAAGGATGTGAAGAGCTTCGAGGACTGGACCACCAACCAGTTCGGGCAAAAGCTCTATGCGATTTTCTTCAAGACCTACACCGAGAAGGTGTGGGGGATGCCCTGCAACACCATGAGCGCCGATTGGGCCGCGCAGCGGATCAAGGGCCTTTCGTTGTGGGGCGCGGTGACCGATGGGTTGAAGCGCAGCCTTGGCCTCAACAAGCGCCCCAATGACGGGCAGGCAGTGAAGACCCTGCTCGAAACCTTTCGCTACCCGCGCCTCGGCCCGGGCATGATGTGGGAGGCCGCGCGCGACAAGATCGTGGCGACGGGCAAGGGCGCGGTGCTGATGGGCCACAGTCTTGATCGCCTCGCCAGCGATGGGCAGGGCGGCTGGTCGATGACGGCGCAAGGCCCCGATGGCCTCATCCAGATCCGCGCCGCCCATGCGATTTCCTCCGCCCCGATGCGCGAACTTGCCAAGCGGCTCCATCCGCTGCCGGCCACCACCCTCGAGGCGAGCAAGCTGCGGTATCGCGATTTCCTCACTGTCGCGCTGATGATCGACAGCGAGGACCTGTTTCCCGACAACTGGATCTACATCCATGACAGCAAGGTCAAAGTCGGCCGGGTGCAGAATTTCCGCTCGTGGTCGCCCGAAATGGTGCCCGATCCCAAGGTCGCCTGCGTCGGCCTCGAATATTTCTGCTTCGAAGGCGATGGTTTGTGGAGCGCGCCTGACGCCGAGCTGGTCGAACTCGCCAAGCGCGAAATGCAGATCCTCGGCCTTGTCGATCCTGCTAAGGTGATCGGCGGTGCGGTGGTGCGGCAGGAAAAGGCTTACCCCGTCTATGACGAGGATTACGCCGCCAATGTCGCCGCGATGCGCCACGAGTTGGAAGAGCGCCACCCCAGCCTGCACCTGGTCGGCCGCAACGGGATGCACCGCTACAACAATCAGGACCATGCGATGATGACCGCGATGCTGACGGTCGAGAACATTCTGGCTGGCCGCCGCGTCTATGACACCTGGTGCGTCAATGAAGATGCGGAATATCACGAGGCCGGCGACGAGGGCGCCCAAACCGCTCTGCCCGCGCGCGAGGCCGCCGAAACCCGCCCGCTCAGCGATGACCAGATCGCCGCGCTTACCAGCTTGCGCGGTGTGCCGGAACGGATCGCGGCGCCTGAACCCGAACGCAAGTCCGCCTGAGCGCGCATCCGTGGTCGCCGCTGTGATCCGTCCGCTTGCCCGCATTGCCGCGCGGATTTCCGATATCCGGCTGGCGCGCTATCTGGCCGCCAGCATCGGCGCGCTGGCCGTGGATGTCGGGACGTTTCTGGCACTGCTCGCCAGTGGCGTGACAGCGGGGCCAGCAGCAGCGCTTGCCTATTCGCTCGGCATCGCGGCCCATTGGCTGATGTCGAGCCGGGCGGTGTTCACCGACACGGTTGCCGCGCGCGGCCGGGCCCGCACGTGGCAGAAGGCCCTGTTCGTTGTCTCCGCGCTGGCGGGGCTTGCGCTGACGACGATCATCGTCACGCTGGCGGATCGGGGGGGGGTTGACCCGCGCTTCGCCAAATTTGCGGCCATCGTCACCAGTTTCGCGCTGACCTACGCGCTGCGAACACTGGTGGTGTTTAAAGACGGCAAGGCGTGATGACACCCGCCGCGCAGATCGCAGCGCTGGTGCAGCGCCGCCCCCTGCTGATGATCACTCTGGGCTGGGCCGCGATCAGCCTGATGCTGGCGCTTGCCTCGCCGCATCTGGCGGAGCGCCGCTTTCCCGATGTCGATGATGCGCTGCGGCTGGTGCAGGTGCGCGATCTGCTGGCGGGACAAGCTTGGTTCGATGTGCATCAGTATCGCATCGCCCCGCCCGAAGGGACGCTGATGCATTGGTCGCGGCTCGTCGATATCCCGCTTGCCGCCTCGCTCTGGCTGCTGATGCTGGTTTTGCCTGCCGCGCAGGCTGAGTTGATCACGACCATCGCCATCCCCCTGCTGTTGCTGCTGGCGACCATGCTGGTGGTGGGGCGGCTGGCATCCGAACGGCTCGGCGGCGCCGTCGCGGTCTGCGCCGGTCTGGCAATGGTGGTCGCGCCCGTGGTGGCGACCCAGTTCCAGCCGATGCGGATCGATCACCATGGCTGGCAGATCCTGTGTGTTGCCGTAGCGCTTTGGGCAGTGTTCCGGCACGATGCGCGGCGCGGCGCGATGATCGCGGGGCTGGCGATGGCGAGCGGCATGCTGATCTCGCTCGAAACCATCGTCATGGCCGCGAGCTTTGCCGCGCTCCTTACCCTGCGCTGGCTGGCTGACCCGCGGGCAAGCATCTGGCTGGTGCGTTATCTCCAATCCCTTGCGCTGGGATTGGCCGGGCTGTTTGCCGCGACGCGCGGGCTCGGCGATCTTGCGCCCCATTGCGATGTGATCGCGCCGGCGCATCTCGGCTTCTTTGGAATTGTCGCCATCGGGGCGAGCCTGCTGGCCCTGCGGCGAGGCCTCCATCCTGCGGCCCTTTTGGCCGGACTGGCGGCAAGCGGGCTCGCGGGGCTGGTCTGGGTGGCCTGGATGGCCCCTGCCTGCCTGGCGCCGCCCTTTGCCGGGCTTGATCCTCTGGTGCGGGATAACTGGTATCTCAACGTCACCGAAGGATTGCCGATCTGGCGGCGGCCCTTGCCCGAAGCCCTGCCCGCCGCGCTGCAAACGCTGCTGGCGCTTGCGATTGCAGGCTACGCCGCGCTGCGCGGCGCGCCGCCAACCCGCGGGTGGTGGCGCGAATATGCCGTGCTGCTGGCGCTCGCGATCCTCGCAGGGTTTGCCACCTATCGTTCGATAGCCTTTGCCGGCATGATGGCGACCATTCCGCTCGGCTGGTTTACGATGCAGATGATTGCCCGCTGGCAGGCGTCGCCACGCCTTCTTGGCAAGCTGGGCGCAGTGGCCATGCTGTATGCCGCCTTGCTGCCCGGTGCGATTATCTTGCTGGCCTTATCGGTGATTGATCCGGTCAACACGAAGCAGATTTCCGGAGCAACTGCTTCGAACTGTGCCCTGCAAAGAAACGCACACAAGCTTGATGCTCTCACGCCTGCGAAACTGTTTGCGCCCCTCGATCTTGGCCCCGGGATCCTGAACTACAGCCATCATAGCATTGTTGCTTCGGGCCATCACCGCTCCGAACGCAGGATGCGGGATGTCATCGCAGCCTTTACCAGTGATGCTGAAACCGCCCGCAAATTGGTGCTGGCGAATGACGCGCAATTTGTCGTGGTATGCACCGATTTGATGGAAGTGGCTCTTTATCAGACAAAGGGTGGGCACGACAGCCTCGCCGCGCGCCTCGCCAAGGACGCGCCGCCCGCGTGGCTCGAACCCGTTGCGCTTGGCATGCCGGAAAGCTTTCGGGTCTGGCGGGTGGTGCCTGCGCCCAAGTGACTGGAGGCTGCATCCCTGCAGCGCCCCTATCCCGCTTTGGATCAAAGGATTACGCCGCCAGATGCCTTTGCGGCTTGTGTGACCCGCGCGCTCGGCATAGGGGCGAGGCTCGGAGACGCTCTATGACCGTTGCAAAACCCTCACCCGCGCGCCGCGCCCGCACCGCACCGCCGACAATCGTTGCGATGCAACCGCAGCCGCGCCCGCTGCGCCTGATCATCCAGATCCCCTGCTACAACGAGGAAGCGAGCCTGCCCGAAACCCTCGCCGCGCTGCCGCGCGCGATTGCGGGGGTCGATATCATCGAAGTGCAGATCATCAATGATGGCAGCACTGATCGCACGGTCGAAGTGGCGCGCAGCCTCGGCGTCGATCACATTGTCGATGTCCCGGTCAACAAGGGGCTGTCCAACGCCTTCATGGCGGGGCTTGAGCACGCGCTTGCCAAGGGCGCGGATATCATCGTCAATCTCGATGCCGATAACCAGTACAATGCCAATGACATTCCGCGCCTGATCGGCCCGATCCTCGAACGGCGCGCCGAATTCGTGGTGGGCGACCGTCCGATCACCACCATCGCGCACTTCTCCTATCTCAAGCGGCTGCTGCAATTGCTCGGCAGCGCGGTGGTGCGGATGGCCTCGCAAACCACCGTGCGCGATGCGCCCAGCGGCTTCCGCGCGATTGCGCGCGATGCAGCGCTGCGCCTCAACAGCTTTGACAGCTACACCTACACGCTGGAAACCATCGTGCAGTCAGGCCTTTCGGGCATCCGCATCGTCTCGGTGCCGATTGGCGTGAACGGCGAGACGCGGCCGTCGCGCCTGATCCGTTCGATCCCGCAATATATCTGGCGGTCGAGCAAATCGATCTTGCGCACCGCGCTGGTCTATGCGCCGGGCAAGTTTCTGTTCCGGTTGAGCCTGCCGCTGCTGGTGGCAGGGTTGATCCTGATCGGCCGCTGGCTGTGGCTCACCATCGACGGGACCGACCGCGCGCATGTGCCCAGCCTTGTCGCGGCGGCGGGACTGCTGCTCACGGCGGTGATGCTGTGGGTGGCGGCGATCACGGGCGAGCAGATGGCGATCAACCGCCGCCTGTTGCAGGATATCCAGTACCGTCTGCGCAAGGCGGCGCTCGCCCCGCGCGATGATCGAGCGGATGCCGGAACCGAGCATGGCGTTGACAACGCCCAGCACTGAGGGCGCGCGCGCGCTGCTCGCAGCCGAGGCGCTGGCCCATCTTCCCAAGCTGCTCATGCTGCAGGATCGCAGCCCGACAAGCCCGACTTTCGGGTGCTTTGATCGCGGCTACTGGCACATGCGCACCAGCGATTTTCCTTGCGGCATCACGCAGACGTTCCTGCTGCCGCTGGCGCTGGCCTACAGCCTGCCGATCCCCGGCAGCCCCTATTACCAGCAACCCGAATTGCGCCGCTGGGCGATTGCAGGCGCCCGCTTCGCCGCGCGTTCGGCCCATCCCGATGGGTCTTGCGATGATTACTACCCCTTCGAGCGCGCATCGGGCGCGGCGGCGTTTTCGCTGTTTGCCTGCCTTGAAGCGGCGGAGATGTTCGCGCTGTGGGACGATGCCGAGATTACTGCCTTCCTGGAAAAGCGCGCGCGCTGGCTCGCGCAGCACGAGGAAAGCGGGCGGCTGTCCAATCACGAGGCGATCATCATCGCCTGCCTCGCGCGGATGGCGGAGAAGTTCGGCGGCGAATGGCCCGCCCTGATGCAAGCCCGCGCCAAGCGGCTGCTCGGCTGGCAATCCGCCGAAGGCTGGTTCGATGAATATGGCGGGATGGATCCGGGCTATCTCACGCTCACCATCGCGATGCTCACCGATGCCGACCGGCGCTTCCCGGCGCTCGGCCTGCGCGAGCCCATCCGGGCCGCGATCCGGTTCCTGTCGCACTGCATCGCGCCCGATGGCTCCCTCGGCGGAGAATGGACAAGCCGGGCGACGGTCAATTTCTTCCCGCACGGGCTCGAAATGGCGGGCGCGTGGGAGCCGCTCGCCTTGCAGATCGCTGACGTGGGCTATCGCCGCTTCGCCGCCGGAACCCAGCCGTGCCATGCGGATGACCGGATCGGCGGGCACCATGTCTGGAGCCAGCTGCTCGCTTGGCGCGAATGGCAGGCGGCGCGGCCCGCACCGCTCTCGTTTGACGAGGGGCTGCAAGATTTCGTGCAAGCGCAGGTGCGGATCCAGCAAAAGGGCGCGCTGCGGCTGATCTGCGGCTGGTCGCGCGGGGGTGCGTTCCGGCTGTTTGATGGTGCGCGGCTGCTGCATGCCGATACCGGGCCGAGCCTGCGTACCACTGACGGGCGGGTGGCCATCGCCAATCTTGACGGGGCGGAGGTGATCCAGCGCGCCGAAGATCGTCTCGTGATCGAGGCCCCGCTCGCCTATGCCAAATCGACGCTGCTGACCCCGTTCAAATCGATCGTGCTGCGCGCGATCATGCTCACCGCCGGGCGGTTCTTCCCCGATCTGGTGCGGCGGATGCTGCAAAAACTGCTCGTGACCGGGCGCAAGGATGCGCCCTTCCACTTCCGCCGCGCGCTGGTGTGGGACGGCGATACGCTGGTGGTCGAGGACGAGCTGCGCGCCGAACAGGGTTGGCAGGGTGTGGCCGAAGCCGGGCAGAGCGGCTTTCAGGTCGGGCTGACAACGGTGATGGCGCGGGTGTGGGAACCGGCGCAGTTTCAGGAATGGCAGGATCTGACCGCACGGATCACAGCGCTGAGGCCGGATGAGCCGCTGGTGGTGCGGCAGGTGTTCCGTTCACAGCCATGACAAAGCGGCTCATCAGCCTTGCGGTGAGCGCGGTGATCCTCGCGCTGCTGTGGCGCAGCATTGATCCGGCGGCGATCCTCGCGGCGGCGCAGCAGACAGCCCCGGCGTGGTTCTGGACTGCGGTGGGCTTCACCCTGCCGCTGACGCTGGCGACCGCGTGGCGCTTTGCCGCGCTGTCATCGGGGCACGTGAAAGCGGGCGAGGCGATGCGGCTGATCCTTGCTGCCGCGACGCTCAACATGGTGCTGCCCTCCAAGATGGGCGATCTCTCCAAGGCATGGATCCTGCGGCGCGACGGCACGATGAGCGGCGGCCGCGCGCTGGCGCTGGTGGTGCTGGAAAAGCTGCTTGATCTCTGGTCGCTGGTGGCGGTGGGCGCGCTGGCGCTGAGCATCACGCGGCCCGCCCTGCCGGGCGGCGATGCCAGCCTCGCGCTCGCGCTGCTGGTGCTGTCGGGCGGCGCGCTTGGCCTGCTGCTGCCGATGCTGGCGGGCAAGCGGGTGCTGGCGCCGCTGCTGGCGATGACGCAGCGGTTCGCAAAACTGCATGGCAAGCTTACCGGCCTCATCGCCGATTGGGACGAGTTGATCGGATGGTTCTGGGCGCGGCCTGCCCGCGCGCTCGCGATGCTGGGCGGCTCGCTGCTGCTGTGGGGCGGGCACATGGTGCAGATCTGGCTGTTCGCCAGCGCGATCGGGGAGGTGCCGCTGGCGATGACCATGGCCTTTGCGGTGATCGCGATCCTTGCCGGGCTGCTGCCCTTTACCTTTGCAGGTGTGGGCACGCGCGATGCCGCGCTGGTGGTGCTGTTCGCTCCGTGGCTTGGCGCGGGCGGGGCAGCGCTGCTCGGCCTGTGCGCGACCTTGCGCTATCTGATCCCGGCGCTGGCGGGCCTGCCGTTCGTCAGCGCCTTCTGGCAGGCGAGGCCCAAGGACGACGCGAGCTTATAAGGGCCAGTATCGGTGCGCAGCGCCGCAAGCGCGACCGCGCGCCCGCAGGTGCCCGCAGCGAAGCGAAGGAACAGCACCGAGGACGAGCCTGCGGACGCAGGCTCGCAAACAATCAGTGCCCTCAAGTCGCGAAGCGGTAAGGGCAAAAATTAATGCCGGAAATGCCGCATCCCGGTGAAGACCATCGCCAGCCCTGCCTCGTCCGCCGCGGCAATCACCTCATCATCGCGGATCGATCCGCCCGGCTGGATGACCGCGGTCGCACCCGCTTCGGCTGCGGCAAGCAGACCATCGGCGAAGGGGAAGAACGCATCCGAAGCCACCGCGCTGCCCACGGTGCGCGGAGTCGCCCAGCCATAGGTTGCGGCCGCCTCCTTCGCCTTGATCGCGGCGATCCGTGCCGAATCGCGGCGGTTCATCTGGCCCGCGCCGATCCCGGCGGTCGCGCCCTCCTTGGCATAGACAATCGCGTTCGACTTCACATGGCGCGCGACGGTCCACGCGAACAGGCAATCCTTCAATTCCTGTTCGGTGGGCGCGCGCTTGGTCACCACTTTCAGGTCATCAAGGCTCACCGCGCCCGCATCGCGCGATTGCACCAGCACGCCGCCTGCGATGGTCTTGAGCGCAAGACCCGGACCACGCGGATCGGGCAGCGGCCCGCTTTCCAGCAGGCGCAGGTTCTTCTTCTTCGCGAAAATCTCTCGCGCTTCGGCGCTTACGCTCGGCGCGATCACCACTTCGGTGAAGATCGCGCTGATCGCCTCGGCGGTGGCGGCATCAAGTTCCGTGTTGACCGCCACGATCCCGCCAAAGGCCGAGACGGAATCGCATTCCAGCGCCGCCTGCCATGCCTCGAGCAGCGATGCGCCCTGCGCCACACCGCAAGGGTTGGCGTGCTTGACGATCACCACCGCCGGTTCCTGCCCGGCAAATTCCGCCGCCAGTTCGAAAGCGGCATCGGCATCGTTGAGGTTGTTGTAGCTGAGTTCCTTGCCCTGCAACTGGGTCGCCTGCGGGACGCCGCGCGTCCCGATCATCTGCGGCACATAGATCGCCGCCGCCTGATGCGGGTTCTCGCCGTAACGCAGCGTATCGGCGCGCTTGAAAGCAAGCGGCAAGGTGGCGGGGAAGGGTTCGGCCTGCGGCACACCGGCGGCGCTGTCGGCAAAAGCAAACCAGCTCGCGATCGCGGCGTCATAGGCCGCGGTGCGGGCATAGGCCTTGCCCGCCATGCGAATGCGGAATTCCTGCGATGTGCCGCCATCATGCTCGGCCATTTCGGCAAGCAGCACGGCGTAATCGGCCGGATCGGTGAGGATCGTCACGAAGCCGTGGTTCTTGGCGGCAGAGCGCACCATCGAAGGCCCGCCAATATCGATATTCTCGATGATCTCGGCGCGGTCGGCACCCTTTGCTACCGTGGCTTCGAAGGGATAGAGATTGACGACGACCAGATCGATCGCGCCGATCGCATGGGCCTCCATCGCGGCGACATGTTCGGCATTGTCGCGCAGTGCCAGCAGGCCGCCATGCACCTTGGGGTGGAGCGTCTTAACGCGCCCGTCCATCATTTCGGGAAAGCCGGTGAGATCGGAAATGTCGCGCACGGCAAGGCCCGCCTCGCGCAGCGCCTTGGCGGTGCCGCCGGTGCTGACCAGCTCCACGCCGCGCGCCGCAAGGGCTGCGCCCAGTTCCGCCAAACCCGTTTTGTCGGACACTGACAGCAGCGCCCGCTTGATCGTCACCATGCTCACGAAATTGCCCTAACCTGTTTTCCGGAGCAGCCAGGAGAAATGCCCCCCGCTGCGCAATGCCAGCCCTTCGATCACGAGCTGTTCGGTCGCATGCGGGCGGCCATCGCCATCAACCCACAGGCTGTCCTCGGCAGCAAGCGTGATCTCTTCGCCGCCGCCCCTATCCGCAGCGAGCCGGAATTGCCAGAGCCTCCCGTCAGGCAAAAGCAGCATCGCGCCGCGCTTGTCGGGGGACAATTCGACTTCGACCCCGCGCCCGAGATGGAACCGGATGGCAAAGGCGATCTTGCCGCGCTTGCCCTTCTTCGAGGCGGGGATGAGGATATCCTCGCCCGCAAGCTCGGTGCCGTCGGCGCTCAAGGTCAGGATGCGCTGGTGCTTGAGGCCAAAACGCGCGGCATAGCCATCATGCGCGGCCTCGATGCGGGTCGCCTGCCGGCCCCGTTGTTCGACCATGCGGCGCTCGATCTCGACGGTTTCGACCCCCTTGCCGAGCTTGCCGTGAAGCAGCACCGCCGTCGAATTGGCATTGTCGAGCACGAGCGTGGAAAAGGCCGCCGTCGCACGCAGGGCCTGCCCGATGCGCGAGGGCACTTGCCCGCCCGCCAGCGCGGCCCCGCCGCAATTGACGATCACCCGCGCCGGGCCATCGGACAATTCGAAGGCCAGTGTCGAGGCGCAGCCCATCCGCGCATGGCGCGCGCGGGGCGGCGGCGCGGCATCGAACTGCACCTGCGTATCGCCGCCGCGCATCCGCTGGAAACCCCAATGCTCGACTGCAACCAGCGGGCGCGTGCGCACCCCGCTGGCCGCGATCAGAGCCGCGAGCGCATCAGCGCGGATCGCGCCCTGGCCCTGCCAGCTGCCCAAGCCGCCATCGCCGTGCCGCAAGCTCAAAAGCGGCGGCACCAGCAATTCGCGCATCACCCCGAAGGCGCGCGGCGGTTCTTGCCCTACGGCGGCATAGCAGGCGATGAGATCGGTCAGCAGGCGGATCAGGTCCATCTGCGCCGCCGGGCAGCGCGACAGCACCCCGCCATCTTCCCCCACCACATCGCCCAGAGCGCGCAGCAATCCTGCTTCGGCATAAAGGCGGCGCGGGCGACCATTGGGCAGGAGCAAGCCAGCGGCAACCAGCGCGGCCCATCCGACCACGCCGCCCATGTCCGAACCCTCGCGCGTGACCTTGCGATCAAGCCAGCTTGCGGTGTCCTCGATCTGGGTGAGCAAACGGGCCTTGAGCCCCTTGGTCTGGCCCGCCAGCACCAGCGGAGCATGGATCAGCCACGCGAGCAGCCGCCATCCGGCATGTTCGACTTCCCAGCCTGCGCCCTTGCCAATTTCGCGGTTGGCATCGAGCCAGAGGCCGGTGATGCGCTCGGCCAGCGCGATGCCATCAGCGCGCGGGGCGCAGGCGGCGAGATCGGCCAGCCATGAAAAGCTGTGCACCACGCGCTCGACCCCGGGATTGACCCGGCCCGAGGCAGCGAAATCAACCTGCCCGATGGCATGCTTGGCGCCGTTCACGAGGAAATGCCCGGCCCGCAGCGCCACACCCGCGGTGCGATCACCCGGGACGCTGCCTTCGACTGTCGCCAGCACCCGCGGCGCGGGGGGACGGCGGAAGGGTGCGGCAAGCGTATGGCCCGGCACACCGAGGCGATAGGCGAGCCGGATCAGCGCTTCACCCGCGCTGGCGCGCGGCGCGATCACATCCGACAGCGCCAGCGCGCGCGAGGGAGCTGCCGCTTCGGGAACGGGCGCCTCAGAGGTCGGGGCTGCCCCGCCCAGCGCCAGCGCCGGGCGATCCTGCGCAGGCTCCGCCAGCTGCTCGCCGCGCTGCTCCGCTGCGGTGCGCAGCACGGTCGCCATCACGCCTCCCCCTTGAGCGCGGCAATATTGGCGGCATAGCGCGCAGCCCCGCCGCTGAAGGCCGCCGAACCCGCCACCAGCACATCCGCTCCCGCGGCAAGGCAGAGCTTGGCAGTGGCCGGATTGACCCCGCCATCAACCTCGAGATGGATGGGCCGGCCCGTCTGTTCGATCATCGCGCGGATCCGCGTGATCTTGGCGAGCTGCGAGGCGATGAAGCTCTGCCCGCCGAACCCGGGGTTGACGCTCATCACCAGCACCAGATCGACAAGGTCCATCACATTATCGAGCACTTCGACCGGCGTGCCAGGGTTGATCACGACCCCTGCCTTCTTGCCAAGCGCCTTGATGGTTTGCAGGGTGCGGTGGATGTGCGGCCCGGCTTCGGGGTGCACGGTGATGATATCGGCCCCCGCCTCGGCGAAGGCTTCGAGAAAGGGATCGACCGGCGCGATCATCAGGTGGACATCGAAAGGCTTGGCGCTGTGCGGACGCAGCGCCTTCACCACCGCCGGGCCAATCGTGATGTTGGGCACGAAATGCCCGTCCATCACATCAATATGGATCCAGTCGGCGCCAGCGGCGTCAATGGCGCGCACGTCCTCGCCCAGCCGGGCAAAATCGGCAGAGAGAATAGAGGGCGAGATCAGCGGTGTCGGCATGTCGGCGGCGCACCTTCGGTTGGGCCTGTTGGTCTTACGGGAGCGGCGAATCCCGCCACAAGGGTTAAAGGGGTGTTTTCCACGGTGACGGGCAGGCGAAACACCAGATTTTGTGGCCGGAGGGCAATTCAGCCGCAATTCACGCTTGGCCGCCTAAGCCGCGCGGCCTTGCGTAACGAGACCTGAAAAAGCCATGACCGCATCCCTCTCCCGCCTGTTTTGCGCCCTGCTCGCCACGGGTCTTGCCGCGACGGCAACGGCCGGCCTTGGCGCGCCGCCCAAATTCACCAATCTCATCCCGAACGACATGGCACGCTGTGCGCCCGGCGCGGGCCCGGCGGTGCGGGTTGATGTGTCGGGCATGAAATCGGGCGAAGGCCTGCTGATCGTGCGCGCCTACAACGCGCGCGAAAACGAATGGCTCAAGGCCAAGAAATACTTCGCCAAGATCCACGAGCCCGCCCGCAAGGGCCGGATGAGCGTATGCGTCCCGGTGCCCAAGGCCGGCGGCAATTACGCGATTGCGGTGCAGCACGACGTCAACGGCGATTATTCGACCAGCTTTTCGGTTGACGGGGCGGGCATGTCGAACAACCCGATGGTCAAGTCCTTTCTCGGCATTCCGCGCCCGCCTGCGCTCGAAAAGGTCGCCTTCCCGGTCGGCTCCGGCGTGACAACGATCAGCATCGCGATGCGCTACCGCGACTGAACACCCGCCCCTATCTGGCGCTGCACATGGATCATTTCCCCGCGCTGAGGCGTTGAAAGGGTTGCGCCTGCCGGATCGGTAGGCAAAAGGACAGCCGTCCGATCGCTTCCCGTTCTTGCCGCTTGTATCCTGCGGCCCGGCCCAAGGAGATGAGCGCTTGTATCTGGTCTGGCTGACGCTGCTGCCCTTCATCGGTGCGATGCTGATGCCGCTGGTGCGCGCGCAGGGGCGCTCGCTGCAAACGCTGGTTGCGGCAGGCCCGGCAGTGATCGGTCTTGTCATGCTGGGGACAATCGCGCCGAAAGTGATGGCAGGCGAAGTGCCAGCGCTGCGCGCCGCCTGGGTGCCTGCGCTGGGGCTGGATGTCAGCCTGAGGGTCGATGCGCTAGGCTGGCTGTTCGCGGCGCTGATCCTCGGGATCGGCCTGCTGATCATCGCCTACACCCGCTTTTACCTGTCGCCCAAGGATGATTTCGCGCGCTTTCTTGCGCTGCTGCTGCTGTTTCAGGGCGCGATGCTGGGCATTGCGCTGTCGGGCAATGTGCTGCTCTTGCTGATCTTCTGGGAGCTGACGAGCCTTTCTTCCTTCCTGCTGATCGGGTTCAAGAACGACAAGGCCGAAGGGCGGCAAGGCGCGCGGATGGCGCTGGCGGTTACCGGCGGCGGCGGGCTCGCGCTGATCGGGGGTCTGGTGCTGCTCGGCCAGATCGCAGGCTCCTATGAACTGGCCGATATCCTTGCGCGCGGCGCCATGATCCAGGCCTCGCCGCTCTATCCGGCGGCGCTGGTGCTGATCTTGCTCGGCTGCTTCACCAAATCGGCGCAATTCCCGTTCCATTTCTGGCTGCCGCACGCGATGGCCGCGCCCACGCCAGTAAGCGCCTATCTCCATTCCGCCACGATGGTGAAGGCCGGCGTGTTCCTGCTGGCGCGGCTGTGGCCGGCGCTTGCCGGAAGCGAGCTATGGTTCGCGCTGGTGGCGACCACCGGCCTGGTGACGATGGTGGTGGCCGCCGCGATTGCGCTGCACCGCCATGATCTCAAAGCCATCCTCGCCTATTCGACGGTAAGCCATCTCGGGCTGCTGACCATGCTGCTCGGCTTCGGGACGCCCGCCGCCGCGCAGGTCGCCATCTTCCATCTCATCAATCACGCGCTGTTCAAGGCCGCGCTGTTCATGAATGCCGGAATTGTCGATCACGAAACCGGCACGCGCGATATCCGGCTGCTCGGCGGTTTGGCGGGCCTGATGCCGATCACCGCGACCCTCGGCACCGTGGCGGCGGCTTCGATGGCAGGGTTGCCGCCATTTGGCGGGTTCCTGTCGAAGGAACTGATGCTTGAGGAAGTGTGGCACACGCCGTTCCTTGGCGCGCAGGGATTGCTGCTGCCCGCGGCGGTGGTGATCGGCGCGAGCCTCTCGGTCGCCTATTCGCTGCGCTATCTTTACGGGCTCTATTTCGGCACGCGGCCTGACAGCTTTTCGCAGGCACCGCATGATCCCGGCATCGGCCTGTGGCTTCCCCCGGCGCTGCTGGTGGCGGGCACGGTGCTGGTCGGCCTGTTTCCGCAAACCCTGACCAAGGGGCTGGTCAGCGCGGCGGCAGCCGCCACCACTGGCGGCACCGCGCCGCTGTTCAAGCCGATGCTGTGGCACGGCCTGACCCCGGCGCTGGCGATGAGCGTGATCGCGGTGGCTTTCGGCACCATGGCCCTGTGGCAGCACCGCCCCTTGCAAAAGCTGTGGGACAGCCTCGCCCTGCCCGATGCCAAAATGCTGTTCGAAAGAGGCCTCGCGGGCACCATCGCCATCGCCCGCGCGCTGACCGATGCGGTTCACAACGGCGCGCTGCAACGCCAGCTTGCGCTGCTGTTCGCGGCCGCCATCGCGCTGGGCGCATGGGGCATGGCCGCTGTTCCCTTTGCCGCGGGCACCCGCCCCACCCTGCCTGCACCGCCCCTGGCGATCATCGCCTGGCTGATGCTGCTGGCAGGGGTGATCGCGGTGTGCATGGTGCAAGCGCAGCGGTTCCTGAGCCTGATTTACATCAGCATCATCGGGGTCGTGGTGTCGCTCGCCTTTGTTTATCTCTCCGCGCCCGATCTGGCGCTGACGCAGATTTCGGTCGAGGTGGTGACAGTGCTGCTGCTGCTGCTCGCGCTCAATCTGCTGCCCAAGCAGCCGCCGGCCCTGTCCGGCACCGGGCGCAGGCTGCGCGATGCGGCGATCGGTGTGGTCGGCGGGGGCGCAATCGGGTTTGCCGCCTATGCTGTCATGACCCGCGCACCGCTTGATCCGATCTCGGCCTATCACTTGGCCAATTCCAAATCGGGCGGCGGCGGCACCAATGTCGTGAACGTGACGCTGGTCGATTTCCGCGCCTTCGATACGTTTGGCGAGATCATCGTGCTCGGCATCGCAGCGCTGGCGATCTTTGCCTTGCTGCAACCGGCCTCGCGCGGGCCTTCGGGCCAGCGGCTGCGGGCATGGCTGCCCGATATGCCGCGCTCGCCCGAATATCATCCGATGATGTTCGCGGTGGCCGCCCGCCTGCTGCTGCCGCTGGCCAGCATGATCGGGATCTACATCTTCCTGCGCGGCCACAACCTGCCGGGCGGCGGGTTCATCGCAGGCCTCGTGTTCTCGATTGCGATGCTGATGCAATACATGGCTTCGGGCTACGAATGGTCGACCCAGCGCCGCCGGATCGACGAGCATCTGATGATCGGGCTGGGCGTGCTGATTGCGGCGGTCACCGGGCTGGGATCGCTCCCCTTCGGCGCACCGCTCTTCACCAGTTGGTTCGATTACTTCACCTTGCCGCTGGTGGGCGAATTCGAGCTGACCAGCGCGATGGCCTTTGACATCGGCGTGGCGCTGACCGTGGTGGGCGCGGTGATGCTCGCGCTCAAGGAACTCTCCCACGTCGCCCAGCGCGCCGAAAAGGACGAGGCGCATGATGATGCGCCGATGGATATTGATCCGGCCAAACTGCGTGCTGCCCCGGCGGCGGCGGAGGATGTGCCATGATCAGCATGGAATTCCTCATTGCCAGCGCCATTGGCGTGCTGACGGCCGGGGGCATCTACCTTGCGCTGCGCGCGCGCACCTTCCCGGTGGTGCTGGGGCTGGCGATGCTGTCCTATGCGATCAACCTGTTCCTGTTCGCGATTGGCCGCCTCGCGGTGGGCCAGCCCCCGATCTACGCCAAGGGGCTGACAGACTACACCGATCCGCTGCCGCAAGCGCTGGTGCTGACCGCGATTGTGATCAGCTTCGGGATGACCGCGCTGATCGTGGTGCTCGCCTTGCGCACTTTTCTCGAAACCGGCACCGATCAGGTCGATGGCAAGCCCGACGAGAGCCCGGCTGAAGATCAGGAGGGTCAGCCATGAGCAGCACCCTGATCGCCGCCCCGATCCTGCTGCCTGTGCTGGCGGGCACGGCCACGCTGCTGTTCCGCCGCCGCCGCCGCGCCATCGGGGCGGGCATTTCCATGATGTCCTGCGCCGGATTGCTGGCAATTGCCGCGCTGCTGCTGGCGCGCACAAATGGCGCCGCGCCCGAAGCCTATGCGCTGGGCGATTGGCCGGCACCGTTCGGGATCGTGCTGGTGCTCGATCAGCTTGCGGCACTGATGCTGGTGCTGACCGCGCTGCTGGGGCTGGCGGTTTCCGTGCATACGGCGCTCACCGGGCTTGATCGCAAGGGCTGGCACTTCCACGCGCTGTTCCAGTTCCAATTGCTCGGCGTCAACGGAGCCTTCCTGACGGGCGACCTGTTCAACCTCTTTGTCTTTTTCGAAGTGCTGCTGATCGCCTCCTATGGTCTGATGCTGCACGGCCAGGGGGCCAAGCGGCTGACCGCGGGCGTGCAATATGTGATCATCAACCTCGTCGGCTCATCGGTGTTTCTGGTGGCGCTGGGGCTGCTTTACGGGGTCACCGGCACGCTCAACATGGCGGATATGGCGGTGCGGGCCGCCACCTTGCCCGATGGAGACAGGGGCCTGCTCAACGCGGGCGCGTTCCTGCTGATGCTGGTGTTCGGCCTCAAGGCGGCGCTGCTGCCGGTGCATCTCTGGCTGCCGCGCACCTATGCCTGCACCGCCCCCGCCATGGCGGCGATGTTCGCGATCATGACAAAGGTGGGCGCCTATGCGATCATCCGCACCGCCACGCTGATCTTCGGCGATGCGGCGGGCGCATTCCTGCTGCCTGCGGCCCTTGCCACGATGGTCCTCGGCTATGCCGGGATGCTCGCCGCGCGGCAATTGCGCGACATGGCCGCGTTCGGACTGCTGGGTTCAACCGCGACCTTGCTCGCCGCCATCGCCCTGTTTGACGAGACAGCGATGACAGCTGCGCTCTATTACCTGCTCCACACCACACTCGCTGCGGGCGTGCTGTTCCTGCTGGTTGATCTGGTGGTGGGCTGGCGTGCGGTCGAAGGCGCCGACATTGTCCCGACCCCCGCCTACAAGGGCAAGATCGCGCTCGGCGTGATGTTCTTCATCACCGCCATCGGCTTTGCCGGGCTGCCGCCGCTCTCGGGCTTTATCGGCAAGCTGCTGATCCTCGCGGCTGCGCAATCCGCACCGCTTGCCCCGTGGATCTGGGCCGTAGTGCTGGTGACGAGCCTGATGGGGATTGTCGCCTTGGCGCGTGCAGGCAGCACGCTATTCTGGAAGTCGGATACTTCGCCGCCGATCCCCGCAAGCCGTGCCGCGCCCGATTATGCCGAAGCCGCGCCGGTGATCGCGCTGCTCGCCCTGCTGGCGCTGCTCGCCGCAGCGGCCGGGCCGATCACCGCCTACACGCAGGCAACCGCTGCACAACTCTTCGAACGGCAGGCCTATATCACCGCCGTGCTCGGCACCCCGGACAGGAGCACCGCGCCATGAACCGCCTGCTGCCTCACCCCGGCCTTACCGTGCTGCTGGTGATCATCTGGATGCTCGCGCTCAATGCCTTCACCTTCGGAGGCTTTGTGGTGGCGCTGGTGCTGGGGATTATCGTGCCGCTGTTCACCGCGCCCTACTGGCCTGATCGGCCCTCGGTCCGGTTTGGCCTGCCCCTGCTGAAATATGTCCTGCTGGTGATCGGGGACATCGTGATCGCCAATTTCCAGATCGCGTGGATCATCCTGTTTCGCAAGACCCGCGACATGCGCCCGGCATGGCTCGCGATCCCGCTCGATGTCAGCTCGACCGAAGCGATCACCGTGCTGGCCGCAACCATCAGCCTGACGCCGGGGACCGTTTCGGCCGACATCTCGACCGATGGGCGGCACCTGCTGGTCCATGCGCTTGATACGCCCGATCCCGGGGCCGAAATCGCCCGGATCAAGGCGCGTTACGAACGGCGCCTGATGGAGATTTTCCGATGATCGCAGGCGCACTCACGATCGCGCTGGGCTGCGTGTCGCTCGCCCTTGTGCTGACGCTTTACCGCCTGTTCAAGGGCCCGAGCGCTGCGGATCGGATCCTCGCGCTTGATACGCTGGTGATCAATGTCATTGCGCTGATCGTGCTGCTCGGGATCCTCGAAGAAACCATGGTCTATTTCGAAGCGGCACTGCTGCTCGCCATGGTCGGCTTTGTCGGCACGGTGGCCTATGCCAAGTTCCTGCTGCGCGGCGATATTGTGGAATAGGAGCGGATGATGGCCCCCTTTGTCGACATCATCATTGCCGCGCTGATCGTGCTGGGCGGTGCTTTCGCGCTGATCGGCAGTTGGGGACTGGCGCGCCTGCCCAACCTCATGGCGCGGCTCCACGGCCCGACCAAGGCGACCACGCTGGGCGTGGGCGGGTGCCTCGTGGCCGCCATGCTCTATTTCCCGACCCACGGCATGGCCTTTTCGATGCACGAATTGCTGGTGACCCTGTTCCTGTTCATCACCGCGCCGATTTCGGCCAATATGGTCGCCAAGGGCTATCTGCATGAACGCATGACTGCCGCACGCGATGGCACCGCGTCCGAACCCGATCTGCCGCCAGCCTATCGCATGCCCTTGCCCGAAGCCGCGAGCGAGAGCTGCGGCTGGGCGACCTTCGGCGCGCCCGAGGAAGCCCCGCAGCCAGACACCACGCCGCGGCGCTGAGCGCTTTGGCCCATCACGGGCACGGCTGATCGAATCTGCGCCAGCGGTAACTTTTCCGAGGGAACTGCCGATGTAGAGGGCGCGCTGCGGCTAAACGGTTCCTGCACGGGGCGTTCAGGGCGCGGCAAGATAGGTGCGGCCATGAGTGAGCCCACCCGATAACACCTGATTGACGAGCCTTCCGATGCGCCTCTTCGCCCCCGATCTCTATCGCAACTTCGCCATCGGCTTTGCCGTGGGCGCCGCGCTGATTGCGGGTGCGAATGTGGAAAACTGGGGCGATGAACTGGCCTCGCCCGCGCGCGCTGCGGAAACGCCGCATGCGCCGGGGCCCTCGCCCGAAGCCTTCCTTGGCGCCGAAAGCACGCAGGCCAAGTGATGCGTGCGGTTCCGGCCCTGGCGGTGATCACGCTCGCGCTGTCGGCCTGCTCCGGCCCGGTGCAGGCCGCCGAAGAGCCGGTCAACGCTCCCGCCGCCAAGCGGACCGCCAAGGAGCAAGGCCTGCAAACCGCGGTCTTCGCTGGCGGGTGCTTCTGGGGTGTCGAAGGCGTGTTCAGCCATGTGAAGGGCGTGACATCGGCAGTATCGGGCTATCACGGCGGCAGCGCGGAGACCGCAAAATACAACACCATTACCGCAGGCGGCACCGCCCACGCCGAATCCGTCAAGGTCACCTATGATCCGGCGGTGGTGCGGTATGACCAATTGCTTCGGATCTTCTTTTCGGTGGTGGCCGATCCGACACTGAAGAACCGCCAAGGCCCCGATGTGGGTTCGCACTACCGCACCGCGCTGGTGCCGACCACGCCCGAACAGAAGCAAGTCGCTGCTGCCTATCTCGCGCAGCTTGAAGCCGCGAAATTGTGGCCGCGCCCGATTGTCACCCGGATCGAACCGCTGCGCAAATTCTATCCGGCAGAAGGCTATCATCAGGACTTCATGGCGAAGAACCCCCGCCACGGTTACATCCAGCGCTGGGACAAGCCCAAGGTCGAAGCGCTCAAAGCTATGTTCCCCGCACAATACCGCCCCGGCTTCCTGCGGGATGCCAGCTAGGAAAACCGCGTTGAGGGCGCTATATTGCAGCCATGGCCAGTCACGCGCATTCGCACACCCACCACGAACACCACGGCGAAAGCCTGATTCAGGCGGCCGCCCGCTCGCTCAGCGCCGCGGGTGAGCAATGGACCGCGATGCGCGAGGCGGTGTTTGCCGAACTCGCCCGGCATGATCGGCCGGTCTCGGCCTATGACATTGCCGATAATCTCTCGGCCGCGCGCGGCAAAAGGGTCGCGCCCAACAGCGTGTACCGCATTCTTGATGTCTTCGTGACGAACAACCTCGCGATGCGGGTGGAAAGCGCCAATGCCTTCCTCGCCAACACCCATCCGGGCTGCGCGCATGACTGCATCTTCCTTGTCTGCGACGAATGTGGCGAGGCCGCCCATGTTGATGATGAGGATGTGAGCCGCGCCGTGCGCGGGATCGCGGCGGCGCGCGGGTTCAAGGCGGAACGCCCGGTGCTCGAGATCCGCGGGCTGTGCAAGGCCTGCACCTGACGGGCAGGCTGGCGGATTTCCTACGGCCCCGATGTTCGGTAGGCTGGTGTCATGATCCGTGCGCCCCGTGGCCCCTTCCCCGCTTTGCTGACCAATCCGGTCGATCAACCGGCGCGCGGTGATCGATTGCTTTTTCGTCACAAGACAGTGTCTCAATTGTCTCCAACATTGTCAGGAAAACCGGAGGCAAGCTTGCGCAACTGCGCATCGACAGGCCGGAAATCAGCGTGTAACGCTGGAAACCATGAATCAACCACCGCACACTCCCCTGCTTGATCAGGTCAACACCCCTGACGAGCTGCGCCGCCTCAAGCCTGAACAACTTCGCCAATTGGCCGATGAACTGCGCGCCGAGATGATCGACGCGGTCAGCGTCAGCGGCGGGCATCTCGGGTCCGGGCTCGGTGTGGTCGAGCTGACGGTTGCGATCCACTATGTGTTCAACACCCCCGAAGACAAACTCGTGTGGGATGTCGGCCACCAGTGCTATCCGCACAAGATCATCACCGGGCGGCGGGATCGCATTCGCACCCTGCGTCAGGGTGGCGGGCTTTCCGGCTTCACCAAGCGGTCCGAGAGCGAATATGATCCGTTCGGTGCCGCGCACTCCTCGACCTCGATCAGCGCGGCGCTGGGCTTTGCCATCGCCAACAAGCTGAAGGGCGAGCCGGGCCGCGGCATTGCGGTGATCGGCGATGGTTCGATGAGCGCAGGCATGGCCTACGAGGCGATGAACAACGCCGCGCAGGCGGGCAACCGGCTGATCGTGATCCTCAATGATAACGACATGTCGATTGCACCGCCGGTCGGCGGGCTTTCGGCCTATCTCGCGCGGATGGTCTCTTCGAGCGAATATCTCGGCATCCGCAGCCTTGCGAGCCGCGCGGTCAAGAAGATGAGCCGCCGCCTCCACGACACCATCGGCAAGGCCGAGGAATTCACCCGCGGCATGGTGACCGGCGGCACCCTGTTTGAGGAATTGGGGTTCTACTATGTCGGCCCGATCGACGGGCACAATCTCGACCACCTGCTGCCCGTGCTGGAGAACGTGCGCGACACCTCGGAAGGCCCGGTGCTGATCCATGTCGTGACCGAGAAGGGCAAGGGCTATGCCCCGGCCGAAAACTCTGCCGACAAGTATCATGGCGTCCCCAAGTTCAACGTCGTCACCGGCGAAAAAGCCAAGAGCGCGCCTTCTGCGCCGGCCTATCAGGACGTGTTCGGCCTGACGCTCGCCAAGCTTGCCGAAACCGACGACAAGATCTGCGCGATCACCGCCGCCATGCCTTCGGGCACGGGGGTCGACAAGTTCGCCAAGGCGCACCCGCTGCGCACCTTCGATGTCGGCATTGCCGAACAGCACGCGGTGACCTTCGCTGCGGGCCTCGCGGCGGAAGGCATGCGGCCCTTCGCGGCGATTTATTCCACCTTCCTCCAGCGCGCCTACGATCAGGTGGTGCATGATGTGTGCATCCAGAACCTGCCGGTGCGCTTCGCGATTGACCGCGCCGGGCTGGTCGGTGCGGACGGGGCGACCCACGCCGGATCGTTCGACATCACCTATCTCGCCACCCTGCCCAACATGGTGGTGATGGCGGCGGCGGACGAAGCCGAGCTGGTCCACATGACCTACACCGCCGCCGAGTATGATGACGGCCCGATTGCCTTCCGCTATCCGCGCGGGAACGGCACCGGCGTGCCGCTGCCCGAAGTGCCGGTGAAGCTGGAAATCGGCAAGGGCCGCCTCGTACGCGAAGGCAGCAAGATCGCGATCCTCTCGCTCGGCGCGCGCCTTGCCGAGGCGCTCAAGGCCGCCGATCAGCTCGAAGCCAAGGGGCTTTCCACCACCGTCGCCGACCTGCGCTTTGCCAAGCCGCTTGATGAAGATCTGATCGCCCGCCTGATGCGCAGCCACGAGGTGGTCGTGACGGTCGAAGAAGGCGCGATTGGCGGGCTGGGCGCCCATGTGCTGACCTATGCCAGCGACACGGGGCTGACGGATAATGGCCTCAAGATCCGCACGCTGCGCCTGCCCGATACCTTCATCGATCACGATGATCCGATGAAGCAGTATGACGAGGCGGGCCTCAACGCGCCGCAGATCGTCGACACCGTGCTCAAGGCGCTCAAGCACAATTCCGCCGGTGTGGAAGAAGCGCGGGCCTGAGCGCGGATGCCGCTGCTTCGCATCGCGCAGGACGGCCCCGTCACCACGCTGACGATTGACCGGGCGGAGACGATGAACCCGCTCGGCGCGCCGGGCGACGGGGACGAATTCACCGCGGTCTGCAACGCGATCAACCGCGACATGGGATGCCGCGTGGTGATCCTGACCGGCGCGGGCCGCGCCTTCAGCGCGGGCGGTGATGTCAAGGCGATGCGCGACAAGACAGGCAGTTTCGGTGGCACCGCGCCGGCCATCTCGGATGGCTATCGCAACAATATCCATCTGATGCTGCGCGCACTCCATGGCCTGCGCGTGCCCGTGATCGCGGCGGTCAATGGCCCGGCAATCGGTTTGGGCTGTGATGTCGCCTGCCTCGCCGATATTCGCATTGCGAGCGAGAGTGCGAAATTCGGCGTGACCTTCCTCAAGCTTGGCATCATTCCCGGCGATGGCGGCACGTGGATCCTGCCGCGCGTGATCGGGATGAGCCGCGCGGCCGAATTGTTCTACACCGGCGATGTGATTGATGCGGCGACCGCCAAGGACTGGGGGCTCGTCAGCCGGGTGGTGGCCGCAGACGCCCTGATGGACGAAGCGCGCGCGCTCGCCTCACGCATCGCCGCGATGCCGCCCCATGCGCTGCGCCAGTCGAAGATGCTGCTGCGGCAGGGGCAGCAGATCAGCTATGACAGCGCGCTGGAACTCGCTGCGAACACGCAGGCGATGATGCACACCACCGCCGATCATGCCGAAGGCGTCGCCGCGCTGATCGAAAAGCGCGGCGCGGTGTTTACGGGCGAATAATCACCCCAGCCATTGCCATACGCCTGCCGGAATACCGGCGCGCCACAGGTGCAGCCAGCTTCCCGCCAGCCACAGCCCCGTGCCCGCCACGAGCGGCACCACGCCGACAGAAAAGAGCTTGTGAAGCTGCGGCCAATAGCTGGTCTTTGATGACCATGCGCCCCACGCCTCGCCCATCTGCATGCGCTTCTTGCCATCCTGGAACTTCGCGCCGAGCAGCGCGAGAATGCCCATCGCCAGCGCGGTGATCATGGTACGGGTGCTCCACAGCAGCACGAGATGCGAGGCCGCCCACAACCCGATCCCCCACATCATCGGGTGACGGGTGACCAGGAACACGCCCTTTGGTTCGGCACGCGCCTGCGCTTCGGCCATCGGGGTTGGCAGCGCGGGATTGCCGATGAGCGATCCCGCCAGCAGCACCATCGCAGGCCATGTCAGCACCGTGGCGATGATCCAGCCCGCATCGCCCGAACCGCCAAGATCCGCCGCAGGCGCGCCGATGAAGGCGAAATAGACCCACGCCAGCGTGGCAAAGCTTACCAGCGTATAGACGCCCTGAAACCCGCCCGCACCCAGCGCTTTCACCATCGGCGCGCGCAAGGGGTGCGACATGGCAAAATGGCTGCCGACAAAGGCGATGTTCGCCGCGAAAAGATTGACAAGGGTCTGGTTCATGATCGCTCCCCCAAGGATGCCGCGAACCTAGCCTTCGATCCCGATCAATTCCACTTTGAATATCAATGTCGCATTGCCGGGGATCGGCCCGCGTCCGACCGGGCCATAGGCCATGTCGGCAGGGATCGCGATCTCGATGGTCTCGCCCACGCCCATGTTCGGGATGGCGACCTGCCAGCCTTTGACAAGCCGTGCGAGCGGGAATGTCGCCGGTTGCCCCCGCGCATAGGAGCTGTCGAACACCGTGCCATCAAGCAGCTTGCCCTCGTAATGGACGGTGACCACATCGGCGACACTCGGCTTGCGGTCCGAGGCCTGATAGGTGATCCAGCGCCAGCGCACCCCGCCTTCGGCGAAATGCCAGCCATCCTGCGCGGTGAGGCCGAGCAGATAAAGCTGCTGCTGCGCGTGCCAGGCTGAGCTTTGCGGCTCCGGCTGACCCTGTGCATGGGCAGGCGCAAGGCCGATCAGCAGCGCGCCGCCCAGCATGCTGGCGGAAAGACACCGAAACACCGCCTGCCTCACCAATCAAAGGCCTTGGGCCGCGCGCTTTCATCGAGCGTCTTGTAACGATCGCGCAAGCGGCTCTGGTGGCTGGCAAGATCCTGCTCGACCCCGCTAATATAGACCTTGGTGGGCACGCTGCCCACTTCGAGCGGATCGCCATCCCAGATCACCACATCGCCGAGCGCGCCGGGCGCAAGCACGCCGGCCTTGCCGCCCATGCCGCTGATCGCTGCCGGGATCGAGCTGATCGCCGCGAAGGCTTCGCCCCACGACAGCCCGCTTGCCCCCGGCACCCGCGAAAGCGCCACCAGATTGCCCGCCGTCTGCGGCAGGCGGCGCGGGTTCTGCGCGGCGTCGGCATTGATCGCCACCGTGACCCCGGCTGCCTTCATCCGCCCGACATTGCTTTGCGTTGCGGCAAGCTGCTGGAAGGTATCGGGCAGATCATTGAGCCCATTGGCAATCACCGGCACTTTGGCCGCGGCGATCTCGCTGGCGACAAGCCAGCCTTCGCTCACCCCGACCAGCACCAGATCAAGCCGCGGAAACTCCGCCTTCAATGCCAGTGCAGCGCGGATATCAGCCGCGCGTTCGACCGCGACATAGAGCTTCTGCCGCCCGGTCACGACCGGCACCAGCGCTTCGGCATCAAAGCGCCCAAGCATGACCTTGTCACCCTTGGTGATCTCGGTGGTGCCGGGAATGCCGCTGCGCCCTGCCAGCGCCTGCGCCTCGCGCAGGGCGCTGCGGAACAGCACGTGGGCGGCGGCACGGCTGCCGCCCGCGATGCGTCCGCCACCTTCCGAAAGGTCAACCATCTGGAACGCGCGCGCCTGCATCACCGGATTGGCATCGCCATCCAGATCAATGATCGCGCCCTGCCCGCCGAAGATCGAGCCCGAAGGCATCGTCGTGCTGGCTGCGCGGGTGATCCCGGCGGCACGGTGGACAAGGATGTTCTGCGATGTCGGGTTGATCGCCTGTGCGGCATCAAGCGATGCACTGAAGGGCGCACCGCCTGCCCGGCTGTCATTCGATTCGTCGACCGCATCGACATCGGCAAGGCCAAGCGTGGTGATGGTGGCGAAGAGGCCGGGGGTCACCCAGCGCCCGCCTGCATCCATGCTCGGCACGCCTTGCGGCGCAGCGACATTGCGGCCCGCTGCGACCACGCGCCCGCCGCGCACCAGCACGCTCGCGCCGTCGATCGGTGCGCTACCATCGCCGATCACGACCTTGGCATTGGTGATGAGCATGTCCTGCGCCAGCGCAGGGGCGGCAGCGGTGAGAGCGGCGAGGCTGGCGCCTAGAGCAAGGAGGCGGTTCATTTCACATCTCCTTCGCCGGGCTGACCAAGCTCGAAATCGCTTACCGGTCGGGTCTTGGGGTTCATCGCATCAAACATCAGCGCGCCATCGACCCAGACCTTTTCGGGCCGCGAATAGACACTCAGCGGATCACCGTTCCACAGCACGACATCGGCCATCTTGCCCTTTTCGAGGCTGCCGGTGAGATCGCCGATCCCCATCGCCTTGGCCGCGTTGTAAGTGATCCAGCCGATCACTTCGGCATCGGAGATATTGATCCCCAAGCGGCGTCCGGCCGCCTGCGCCTTGGCCGCTTCCTGATTGAGCCGCTGGATATCATTGGCATCATCCGAGTGGATGACCACGCAAGCCCCTTCGCGCTGGAGGAAGGCGGCGTTTTCGAGAATGCCGTCATAGGCTTCCATCTTGAAGCCATACCAATCGGCCCAGATCGCGCTGCACACGTCGTTTTCGCGCAGCAGATCGCCGATCTTGTAAGCCTCAACCGCGTGGTGGAAGGCGGTGACCTTGTAGCCCATCTCCTTGGCCATATCCATCACCAGCGCCATTTCATCAGCGCGATAGCAATGGTTGTGGACGAGAATTTCGCCGCGCAGTACGCCGGCCAGCGTCTCCTTGCCGAGATCGCGCTTCGCCTTGTCGTTGTTGGCGTATTCGATCGCGTCAAACCAGGTCTGGCGGTTGACAGCAAGGTTGCCCATCCGGGTCGACGGCATCCGGCCGCGGCTGCCATAGACCCGCTTGGGATTTTCGCCGCAGGCCATCTTGAAGCCATAGGGCGCGCCGGGGAACTTCATCTGCTGCACGGTGCGGCCGGGCACGTTCTTGAGCGTTACCGAACGCCCGCCCATCAGGTTGGCCGAACCGGGCAGGATCTGCAAAGCCGTGATCCCGCCATTGGCGAGCGCGCGGGTAAAGCCGGGGTCCTGCGGCCAGACCGAATGTTCAGCCCAGACTTCGGGTGTGGTCGGGCTGGTGGCCTCGTTGCCATCCGAGTGGGCATCGACGCCAGGCGAGGGATAATCGCCAAGGTGCGAGTGGATATCGATGATGCCGGGGGTGACGAATTTGCCCGTGCCGTCGAACACCGCAATATCGGCCGGGATCGGGGTATCGGGCCCGCCAACCGCGACAATCTTGCCGCCCGACATGAAGACAACGCCATTCTCGATCTTGCCGCCCTTGCCATCATAGATGGTGGCGCCGCGGATCGCGGTCGCAACATTGGGAAAGGGCTTGTAGGTCGAGGCGAAGGGATCATCCTTCGGCCCCTTGGCGGCGAATGTGCCCGCCTTTGTGTCTGCCGCCGCTGCCGGTGCGCTGTCGCTTTGTGCGTTGGTGGTGGCGCAGGCGGCGAGCGCCCATGCGCTCACCAGCGCGAGTCCCGCGCTGCGCGTGAATTTGTATGCCATCAATTGCCCTTCCCGTTTTCCCGGCCACAAGTGTGACGGGAAAACGGGGGGATGTCCATGCTGTTGGACGATTAGCGTGTCAGATGATTCTTACTCAGCGGGGGGCGCGGCGGCGGGATAGGCCTCTTCCGCGGGCTCATCATCCTTGAGCGTATCGAGATGCATCAGCTTCTTGATCAGCGGGCTGACCACCAGCACACCGACGCCGACGGCAATCGCGATCCAGCCGATCTGGCTATAGACGCCGAGCACCACTTCCTTGCCCGCGCCTTCACCCGAAGCGGCTTCCGATCCGGTGGCCGCCGCGATCAGCCCGGCGGCGAAATTGCCGGTGGCCGAAGCGAAGAACCACGTGCCCATGATGAGCGAGGCCATGTGCGCCGGGGCCAGCCGGTTCATCGCCGAGAGGCCGACGGGGCTGAGGCACAGCTCGCCGGTGGTGTGGAAGAGATAGATCAGGAAGATGAACAGCACCGGGGTAAGATTGCCCGTCGCAGCGCCCGCCACCAGCACGAGGAAGCCGAAGCCCAACTGCATGAGCGCGAGGCCGAACTTGGCCGGGGCCGAAGGCTCAAGCCCCTTGCGGCCCAGCCACGTCCACAGCCCGGCGAACAGCGGGGCAAGCAGCACGATGTAGATCGCATTGACCGACTGGAACACCGAGGCGGGCACATCGAAACCGAAGATGGTCCGGTCAACATGGCGATCCGTGTAGAGGTTCAGCGAGGAACCGGCCTGTTCGAACAGCGCCCAGAACAGGATCGAGCCAAGGATCAGGAACATCGCCGCAAAGATGCGATCGCGGTCATGCGGTTCGAGCTTCACCACCGCGGTGAACAGCACATAGGCCACCAGCACCGCGCCGCACAGGCCGAGCAAGGTGCCGACCACCGACTGATTCTGCACCAGCCACCAGCACACCCCGACAGCCAGGACGCCGACTGCGTAGAGGCCCCATTCGGTGCCCTTGGCCAGCGCCTTGGGCGGCTCGCCGCGGCCGAGCAGCAGCGGCTTGAACACGGTGAACACGACGAGGCCCAGCAGCATCCCGAAGCCTGCCGCGCCAAAGCCATAGGCCCAGCCATAGGTCTGGCCGAGATAGCCGCACAGGATCGAGCCGATCGCCGCGCCAAGGTTAATCCCCATGTAGAAAATGGTGTAAGCGCCATCGCGCCGGACATCGGTGCGCGGGTAAAGCTGGCCGACGATCACCGAAATGTTGGCCTTGAGGAAGCCCGAGCCGACGATGATGAAGGCGAGCGCCAGCCAGAAAATGTTGAGCGCCGCCGGGTCCTGCCCGCCGCTGCCTTCAAAGCCCATCAGGAAATGACCAAAGGTCAGCAGCACCGCGCCATAGGTCACTGCCTTGCGCTGCCCGAGATATTTATCCGCCAGATAACCGCCCAGCACCGGGGTGATGTAAACCAGCGCAGTGTAGGCCCCGTAGATCACGCCCGCCTGACTGTCGGAAAACAGCCAGTGCTGGGTGAGATAGAAGATCAGCAGCGCGCGCATGCCGTAGTAGGAAAAGCGCTCCCACATTTCGGCAAAGAACAGAACGAACAGACCCTTCGGGTGGCCGAGGAAAGTCCCGGCGCTGTCCCCGTGCGGAAGCTCAGCAGTGGCCATGAAAAAAGATATCCCTTTTGCGCGCCCTCCCTCAGGCGCAATCCCATGGCGGCGCAACCTAGCGGACAATTTCCGCGTGTGAAGCTTTTGTTGCGCGTGCAACCATAATGTCGCGCGGTGTTCACCTTGACCTGCATGGCTGTATTATGGCACTGATGCACCTCGCCAGAGGACACACACGCTCATGAGCCCGAACCGGCCCGTCTATTTGAAGCTGCGCGATCAGATCGCCGCTGCCATCATGCTCGGCAAATATCCCGAAGGCGAAATGCTGCCTTCGGTGCGCGCGCTCGCGGCGGAACAGGGTGCCAACCCGCTGACCGTGGCCAAGGCCTACCAGCAGTTCCAGAATGATGGCCTCGTCGAAGTGCAGCGCGGGGTCGGCATGTATGTCGTCAAAGGCGCGGCGGAGCGGCTGCGCGCGCGGGAACGGGATCTGTTCCTGCGCGAGGAATGGCCCGAAATCCGCAGCCGCATGGAACGGCTCGGGCTGGATCCGGCCGAACTCACCCTGCGCGGCTAGGCTCCCAGCACTTTTCACAGGGGCAAAGGCCCCGCAACCAGCCGCAATTTCTGATAAAGTTGGCAATGCGGGATTGCGCGATGCCGCTCGGGCGGTCTATATCGAACGGGCCTAGGGTCGCGGGCACGTTGAGAACAACAGCGGGTGTACCCGCCATAGATGCGGCCTCCATGCATAATGTTGGCCGGCATCGGGAGGCCAACATGATCCGATCCGAATTGCTGCACGAGCTGCATAAGGACAATCCTGAATTGCACGCCGACGAAATCGAACAGGTCGTCGACATTTTCTTTGATGAAATCGCCCAGCGCCTTGCCGAAGGTGGCCGGGTCGAACTGCGCGGTTTTGGCGCATTTTCGACGCGCGAGCGCGAGGCCCGCACCGGTCGCAATCCGCGCACCGGCGAATCCGTTTCGGTGGATGCCAAGCGCGTGCCCTATTTCAAGGCGGGCAAGGAAATCCGCGAGCGCCTCAACGCCGATTGAGGCACGCGTCGGACGCGAAATCGCACGGGTCGCACCCCTTTGGGTGCGGCCCGTTTCGATATGGGCGCCCGGCCGACAGGGGCAAATGCGCGATTGCCGATTCCGCGCTGTGCCATTATCGCCCGCGCGAACCACACAGCGGGTGTGGCGGAATGGTAGACGCCGGGGACTTAAAATCCCCTGAGCTTTGCTCGTGCGGGTTCGAGTCCCGCCACCCGCACCAAATTGCTTCTTGTGGTTAACGCCATTGCTTACGTACCCCCCTGAAATCGACGGATAAGGGGTTATCCTGCTCTTAACCGGAGCTCGGTATTTTTTGGCCATGTTCCAAGACCATTGGCGCGGCGCGGATCCATCCCTCCGATCCCGCCCGCCAGCAACGAGGCGACTTGGCGATGGATTTTTCGGCGCGACAACCGGATATGGGAGATGCGGCGCAGGAGACAGGCGAACAGCGTTCGGCGCAGCGCTTCACACTGCTGATCCGTGCGGCCAAGCTGGTGTGCGCCGCGGGCGAGTTCGTGTGCGTGGTGCGCGATGTCTCGGAAACCGGGGTGAGCGTGCGGCTGTTCCACCGCCTGCCAGCCGAGGAAAGCTTTACCCTGCACATGCCGGGCGGCGCGGCCTATGCCATCATCCGCGTATGGGAGCGCGGCCTCGAAGCGGGCTTCCAGTTCGCCGAGCCGGTTGCAGTCAACATGCTGATCAACGAAGTCGTCGCCTTCCCCAAGCGCGGCCTGCGTCTGGCGGTGTCGTTTCCGGTTACCCTCACCACCATTTCGCAGCGCTGCACCGCGATGGTGGAGAACCTCTCGCAGCAGGGCGCGCAGCTTGAATGCGACGGGCTGTTCGCGATCGATCAGAATCTGCGGATGGAAGGCGGCGGCGTGGCGCCCGAATTGCGCGAAATCCGCGCCAAGGTGCGCTGGCGCCGCGGGACGCGCTACGGGCTGGTGTTCGACGACACGTTCACGCTCGGCGATTTCGCCAAGCTGATGGCCCGCCTGCAAAGGCCGGATCTGCTCGCTGATTAACCCTCTCAGGCCGGCTCGAAGGTCAGCGCGAGGCCATTGATGCAGTGGCGCTTGCCCGTCGGCCGCGGCCCGTCTCCGAAGATATGCCCCAAATGCCCGCCGCAGCGCGCACAATGCACTTCGGTGCGCGGGTAGCCGATCTTGTAGTCGGTTGAGATGCCAACCGCCTTGGCGTTGATCGCCTGCCAGAAGCTCGGCCAACCGGTGCCGCTGTCATATTTGTGCGCCGAGGAATACAGCCCCTGCCCGCAGCCCGCACAGGCAAAGGTGCCCTTGCGCTTTTCCTTGTTCAGAGGCGAGGTGAAGGCCCGCTCGGTGCCCGCCTCGCGCAGGACATAATATTGGTCACGTGTGAGCGCACGGCGCCATTCGGCCTCGGATTTGCTGACAGGAAAGCTCTTGGCCTGGGCCTCGGCACCGCAAGATGCCAGCCACGGCACGGCAGCAGCCATGCCGGTGGCAGCAAGCAGGCGGCGGCGGGTGAGTTCAGGCAAGCGCATGGCAATCCCATCCGATAGCAATACAGGGTCTGCCCTCTATACGCGCAAACCGCCTGCGTGGTTTCGTGCGCCCGGCTTAAGCCCTGTCAGAACTGGGTGATCTCGACCTCAAGCTTGCGGAAGCCGTGGACGAAATTGGCTTTCACCCGCTCAACATCGCCGGCCACATGCACCCGCATCCGCCGCTTGTGCATTTCCTCAAGCAGCACGCGCAGTTGCAGTTCAGCGAGCCGCGCACCAACGCAGCGGTGAATGCCATAGCCGAACGCAATGTGTCGGCGGGCGTTCTCGCGGGTGATGTCGAGCTTGTGCGGGTTTGCGAACACGCTCTCGTCGCGGTTGGCGGCGAGATACCACAGCACCACCTTGTCGCCCTGCTTGATGGTCTGTCCGAAGACTTCGGCATCCGCGGTGGCCGTGCGGCGCATATGGGCAAGCGGGGTCTGGTAGCGGAGGCATTCCTGCACCGCATTGGGGATCAGCCCGGGGTTTTCCTCGAAGAGTTTGCGCTGATCGGGGAATTGATCGAGCGCGTGGATGATCCCGCTCATGGTGTTGCGAGTGGTGTCATTCCCGCCGACAATCAGCAGCACCAGATTGCCCATGAATTCCTGCGGGCTCATCTGGTTCATCGCATCGGAATGGATCATCATCGAGATGAGATCATCGCCGGGTTCCTTGTCCTGCGATTTCTGCATCCACAATTGCTGGAAATAGGCGGCCATTTCCATCAGGATCCCGCGGCGGAATTCATCCAGTTCGCGCACGGTGGCAAGTTCGGTATCGCCCGCCCAGTCCGACCAGAAGGTCAACAGGCGGCGGTCTTCCCACGGGAAATCGAACAGCAGTGCGAGCATCCCGGTGGTCAGCTCGATCGAGACCTTGTCGACCCAGTCGAACACCTCACCGCGCGGCAGGCTATCGAGCAATTCGCCGGTGCGCGCGCGGATATCGGCTTCCATATCGGCCATCGCGCTGGGGGTGAATTTGGGCGCGACCGTGCGGCGCTGGCCGGTGTGCTTGGGCCGGTCCATCGCGATGAACATCGGCAGTTCAAAGCGTTCCTCACCCTCGGGGATGTCTTCATCCTTGGGCCGTTCGAGAATGGTGATGCCGCCATATTCCCAGCTCGACGAAAACAGTTCGGGCAGCGCCTCGATATGCTGGATCGCGCGGTGGCTGACGACCGCCCAATAGGGGCCGAACGGGCTTTCCGGGATGTAATGCAGATCGCCGGCATCCTGCATCTGCTTGAAGATCGGCTGCCAGGTGTCGTTGAAATAGATGTCCGAACGGCTGACATCCCAGGGGTGCGGATGGTTCGGCACATCTTCGGGGTGGGCGGAGAGATGCGTCCTCAGCGCTTCATAGGCCGTGGGCGCAGAGCGCCATTGCGGTTTGCTGGTCTGCTCGGGGGCGATGGTTGCCATGTCTCTCTCCCGTCCGGCGGCATGTGCTTGTCGGGGCCGCTCGTGACGAGTCGCATCCTGACCTAACTGACAGGCTTGTCAATAGTCGGTTGCAATTCGGGACTGTTCCGCGCGCGGGCGGCGCAGGCTACTCCGCCGGATCAGCCAGCGGGGCACGCTTGCCGAACCACGGCTTTTTGGCCCGCCCGGCATTGCCCGATTTCATCACCCGCTTGCGGAACAGCAGCGAGCCGCCCTTGACGATAAGCACCACCGCCAGCGCCTGCCAGGCCAGCGCCGCGGCATGGGGCCACAGCGCGGGGTCCATCGCGGCGCGCGCCAGCATCGCAAAGGGCGAGGACAGCGGAAAGGCCATCGCGGCCTTTTCCAGCGTCGATCCCGGCTGGGTGATGGTGTAGGCGGCGAGGAAGAACACCAGCAATTGCATCATGGTGACCGGCATCGACAGGGTCTGCACTTCGCGCACCGTGCTCGCCATCGCCCCGATGGTCAGGAACAGCCCGCCAAGCAGCAGATAGGCCATGGCGAAATAGGTCACCCCCAGCACGAAAAACAGCGGCCAGCCCACCGCAGGCGCGGGCAGATTGGCAATATCCGTGCCGGTGCCTGCAACAATCGCATCTCCGGCGAGGCTCCAGAAGCCGAAGCCGCAAAGCCCCCACACGATGATCCCGACAAAGGACACCGCGAGCATCGCAAACAGCTTGCCCATGAACACCGCATCCATCGGGATCGCAGCAGCGAGGATTTCGATGATCTTGTTGGCCTTTTCCTCGACCAGGTTCGACAGCACCATGCCCGCCAGCAGCATTGTGAGCAGGAACAGCAGCAATTGCGCGGCCTGCGCGGTGGCAATGCGATTGGACCGCTCGCTCGCCGCGCTGCTGGTGACGAGTTCGCTGGTGGCCTCGGGCATGGCGCTGGGCGCGGTCTGCATCGCGGTGGCGGCAATCAGCTCGATCGGCCCGCGCCAGCGCGCGGCCTGTTCGGCGGTGCCGACCACCTGCGGCGCGCGCAGGCTGCCGGTGACGATGACGGCATAGGCGCCGCGTCGCTCTTCGAGGAAAGCGCGCGCGTCAAAAGCCGGATCGCGCGTTGCTTCGGGCACGATGGTAAGCGGCGGCACGGCCCCGCCCAATTGGCGGGTCAGGCCCGCGGCGGCCGACACCATCGCGGCGCTGTCCGCAGGGCTCATCGCGACCCCGACGACCACGCTATCAGCCTCGCGCATCACTTCGCCGGTGATGCTGCCGGCGAGCCCGCCGACGATAAAGGGAAACAGCGGCCCGAGCAGGAAGAACAGGAAGGTGCGGCTGAACAGCACCGCGACAAAATCGCGCCGCGCAATCACCCATGCTGCCTCCAGCGTCGAGAGACGCGGGCTGACCTGCGCAGGCTGGCTCATGCGGCGACTCCTTCCTCATCAGCTTTGAGCGCGCGCGCCGCCGCCTCCCCGGCAATCGCGACAAAGGCATCGTGCAAACCGGCACGCTCGATCGACAGCGAAAGGATCCCCGCATCGCCTTCGATCAGCTGGCGCAGCAGTGGCTCAACCCCGCTTTCGGGCAGCGGGAAATGGAAGAAATCGCCGTTGCGGCGGGTATCCTTGGGCAAGGCGCCCAGCCAAGCCCCCTCCCGCGCGCGGGTTTCGAGCCGGACTTGCGCCGGGATTCGATCCCGCGCAGCTTCGACACTGCCGGCATAGGGCACGCGCCCCCCGGCGATAATCGCGACACCCTCGCACAGGCGTTCGGCGTGGTGGATCACATGGGTGGAGAAAATCACGGTCACCCCGTCATCCGCCAGCGCGCGGATCATCGCTTCGAGCTTGCCCTGATTGATCGCATCAAGGCCCGAAAAGGGTTCATCCAGCACCACCAGCCGGGGGCGGTGCACCAGCGTGCCGAGCAATTGCACGGTCTGCGCCATGCCTTTGGAAAGCTGGCGGATCTGCCGGTCGGCAGCATTGGCAAGCCCGTGGCGTTCGAGCATGTCGAGCCCGCGGGTGCGCCCTTCCTTGAGCGAAAGCCCGCGCAACGCGCCCATGAAGGCAATCGCCTCAATCGCTTTCATCGACGGATAAAGCCCGCGCTCTTCGGGCAGATAACCGATCAGGCGACCGATTTCGTGCGGGCGATCATGGCCGAACACGCGGCGCACGCCTTCATCGGGATCGATGATCCCGAGCAACATGCGCAAGGTCGTCGTCTTGCCCGCGCCATTCGGCCCGAGCACGCCATAGATCGCGCCTTGCGGGACCGCGATATCGACCCCGTCGACCGCGCGGGTGCCGTCAAAGCTCTTGACCAGCCCGCGCGCCTCCACCGCAAGCGGGCGCGGATCAGCCGCTGCACGATTGCCGAGGTCGAATTGTTCGCTTACCGCCATATCCATCGTGCCTTGCCCTATCGCGGGTGCCTAAACAGGAGCCTCTTCAAGCATGGTTAACGCCGCTGCAAGTCATGACCTTGCAAGGCGCCTTGCGAAAGTGGCTGAATCGCTTGGCTTCGCGGCCTGCGGGATTGCGAGCGCGGGGGAAGATCCGCTGCGCAGCGAGCGGCTCGAACAATGGCTGGGCGAGGGGCACCATGCCAGCATGGAATGGATGGCGACCCGGCTAGATCATCGCCGGGCGCCGCAAGGGCTCTGGCCCGAAGCGCGCAGCGTGATTGCGCTGGGGGCAAGCTATGCCCCGGCGCAGGATCCTTTGGCGCTGGAAGGGGACAGCGAACGTGCCCGCATCTCGGTCTATGCACAGGGGCGCGATTATCATGACGTGGTCAAGAAGCGGCTCAAGGCGCTTGCCCGCTGGCTGGTGGCCGAAGCGCCCGAGGCGCAGGTCAAGGTCTTTGTCGATACCGCGCCGGTGATGGAAAAGCCGCTGGGCGAGGCGGCGGGGATCGGGTGGCAGGGCAAGCACACCAACCTCGTCAGCCCCAGCCACGGGAGCTGGCTGTTTCTGGGGGCGATCTACACCACGCTCGACCTCGCGCCCGCGCAGCCGCACCGCGACCAGTGCGGATCGTGCCGCGCGTGCCTTGATGCCTGCCCCACCGATGCGTTCCCCGCGCCCTACCGGCTCGATGCGCGGCGCTGCATTTCCTATCTCACCATCGAGCACAAGGGCCCGGTGCCCGCAGAATTTCGCGCGGCGCTCGGCAATCGCATCTATGGCTGCGATGATTGCCTCGCGGTGTGCCCGTGGAACAAATTCGCCGCCGCGAGCCAGGCCATGACCGAATTCCTGCCGCGCGCCGAACTGGTCGCGCCGCGCCTTGCCGACTTGCTCACATTGGATGATGCCGGGTTCCGGGCGCTGTTTTCGGGCTCACCGATCAAGCGCATCGGGCGGGATCGGTTCGTGCGCAATTGTCTCTACGCAGCGGGCAACAGCGGCAATGGCGCCTTGCTCGCGCAGGTCACGGCGCTGCTGTCGGACCCCGATCCGGCGGTGGCTGACGCGGCAGCTTGGGCGCTGGGGCGGCTTACAGCAAATCCTTGAGCGGCAACTCGGGATCAGCCAGCAGCGCCGGATCAACCTTGCCGATCCCGCTTTCCAGCAGTTTGCGGCCCTGCACATAGTCCTTCATCGTGTTTACACAGTCGAAGGCAATCGGCTTGCCATCCTTCAGATAGACCACGGTAAACTTGCGGCTGTCCGGATCGCCGCGCAGCACGGTCGCATCAAAGCCGAGATTGAGCCCGGCGGTTTGCAGCTTGAGATCATACTGGTTTGACCAGAACCACGGCAGCGCGTGGTAGGGCTCTTTCTCACCCACGATCGCGCGGGCCACGGTGTTCGCCATGTCATGCGCGTTCTGCACGGATTCGAGCCGGATCACCGCGCCTTGCGCGAAATCATTGGCGTGAGCTGCGCAATCACCAATCGCATAGACATCATCCAGCGTGGTGCGGCAGCAGAAATCGACATCGACCCCGTTCGAAGCCGCTGCGCCGGCCGGGATCAGCGGGCCGACCGCAGGCACGATCCCGATGCCGACCACCACCATATCGCACGCAAGCCGGGTGCCATCATCGAGCACCACGCCGGTCGCCTTGCCCTCCGCATCGCCGAGGATTTCGGTCACCCCGCAAGCCAGCCGCACATCAACGCCCTGCCGGCGATGCTCTGCGGCAAAGAAGGTCGACAGCTCTTCGCCCGCAACCCGCGCGAGCAGGCGCGGCAGCATTTCGACCAGCGTCACCTCGCAGCCGAGCTTGCGCAGGACGGCAGCAGCTTCCAGCCCGATATAGCCGCCGCCGATCACAACCGCGCGCTTGGCACCAGCGGCGAGCGCGGCCATCATCGCATCGGCATCAGCCTTGTCGCGCACATAAAAGACATGGCTGAGATTGGCGCCCGGGCACGGCATCCGGCGCGGATCGCCCCCACCCGACCAAATCAGCTTGCGATAGCTGATCACGCTGCCATCGGCGAGCGTGACGCTGTGCCCTTTGGCGTCAATCGCGGTGACCCCCGCACCGAGCCTCAGCGCAATATCCTTGTCAGCCCAGAACTTTTCCGGGCGGATCATGATACGCTCGAAGCTCTTGTCGCCGGCGAGATATTCCTTCGACAGCGGCGGGCGTTCATAGGGCGGCACCGAATCGCGCCCGATCATCAGGATCGAGCCTGCAAAGCCGTGTTGGCGCAGCGCGATCGCGGCCTGCGCGCCGCCATGGCCGGTACCGACAATCACCACATCGGCGTGATCCACGGGCATTCCCCTCAGCTAACCCCGATTGCGGAACTCGCGCCAAAACGCCCCATCGTCAAGGATGTGCGGCAGACGTGGCACGCAGGCATCGGCTAGCGATCGAGCAGATTGCGCGCCTGACTGGCGATCTGCGCGAGCATCGCGGGCATCACCGGCGGGCGGCTTTGCGCCCGGGTGATAAGCCCGCGCATCTGCACCACACCCGCCGCGTTGCGCGCGGCCCATTCGGCCACCGCCGCGCCGGGATCATCCTTGACCCCTTTGCGCTTGAGCAGGCGGCGCAGGAAATCGAGCCGCATGTGCTGGAAATCGCGCGCCAGACCATCGACCAGCAGGCGCTCCCACACATCCGAGGGCGACATGTGCGCGGCGGTCCCCTGCGCCCAGTCCAGCCCCAGCCTGCCCCCGATATCGGTAAAGGCATGGGTGAGCCGGGTCGGTTCAACCCCGGTGTCGAGCGCCAGCCGCGCCAGCCCGACCGCGCCGTCATAATCGAACAGGTCGGCCACGCGACCGGCCAAGGCCGCCGGTGCACCAAGCTCCACGAAATGCGCGCGCAGCACCTGCGATTGTTCGCGGGTCTTGCCGACCAGCAATTCCTCGTGCGCAGCAGCAAGCCGGGTGACGCCCGCAGCCAGTTCGCCGATCATCGCGCTGACGGCGACCTTGCCCGATGCCGTGCGCAGCACATCCGACATCAGATTGCCGACAGCGGCAGCAACGCGTTCAAACAGTGTGAGGCGCACCGCTTCGGGAATGGCGGCGTCATCAAGATCGCGCCACAGGCGATCAAGCCCGAAGAGGTTGTCGGTGACGACAAAGGCCGCTGCGACTTCGGCAAAGCCGACGCCTTCTTCCTCGGCCAGTTCGAAGGGGTGGATCAGCCCCAAGCGGTTGACGATGCGGTTGGCAAGGCTGGTCGCGATCATTTCACGGCGCAGGCGATGCCCCTTGATCTCGCTGGCAAAGGCGGTGCGCATCGGGGCGGGGAAACGCCCGATCAGCAGCGTTTCGAGCGCGGGATCATCGGGCAGGCTGCTTTTCTCGATCGCATCCTGCAACGCCAGCTTGGCCGAAGACAGCAGCACCGCCAGTTCCGGACGGGTCAGCCCCTTGCCATCCGCGGCGCGGCGCATCAGCGTTTCATCATCCGCCAGTCCCTCGGTGCGGCGATCCAGCCCGCCCAGCTCTTCAAGCCGCTGGATCAGGTGGAGATGGGAGGCGCTCGCGCCCGGCCCGCCGGCTTCGGCAATCGACAGCGACAGGGCCTGCAAGCGGTTGTCTTCGAGCACGATCGTGCCGACCTCGTCGGTCATGCTTTCAAGGAGCGCGTTGCGCTTTTTCGCCGAAAGCTTGCCGCTGCGGGTCGCCGCAGCCAGCGCGATCTTGATGTTGACCTCATTATCCGAACAATCGACGCCCGCCGAATTGTCGATGAAGTCGGTGTTGATGCGCCCGCCCTTCAGCGAAAAGGCAATGCGCGCGGTCTGGGTCACGCCAAGGTTGGCGCCTTCGCCAATCACCTTGGCGCGCACTTCATCGGCATTGATGCGCAGCGCATCATTGGCGGGATCGCCGACATCGAGATGGTTTTCCGAAGGCGCCTTGAGATAGGTGCCGATGCCGCCGAACCACAAGAGATCAACCGGCGCGCGCAGGATCGCGGAAATCAGCGCTTCCGGCTCGATCTCCTTGGCCTCAATCCCCAGCACTTCGCGCGCCTGCTTCGAAAGCTTGATCTGCTTGGCCGAGCGCGGAAACACCCCGCCGCCCTTGGAAATCAGCGCGGCATCGTAATCCTCCCAGCTTGAACGCGGGAGCGCGAACATGCGCTTGCGCTCCTGCCAACTGGTCGCCGGATCGGGCGCGGGATCGATGAAGATATGGCGGTGATCGAACGCCGCCACCAGTTTGATCGCCTTCGAGAGCAGCATCCCGTTGCCGAACACATCGCCCGACATGTCGCCGCAGCCCGCGACCGTGATCGAGTCCGTCTGGACGTCGATCCCCATTTCGCGGAAGTGGCGCTGCACGCTTACCCAGGCGCCGCGCGCGGTGATGCCCATCGCCTTGTGATCATACCCGTTTGAGCCGCCGCTGGCGAAGGCATCATCAAGCCAGAAGTCGCGGCTTTGCGCGATGCCATTGGCAATGTCGGAGAAGGTGGCGGTGCCCTTGTCGGCGGCCACCACGAAGTAGGGGTCTTCCCCGTCGCGCACCTGCACCGCCTGCGGGTGAACCACCTTGCCTTCGACGATGTTGTCCGTGACCGACAGCAGCGTGCGGATGAAGATTTCATAGGCCGCGCGGCCTTCGGCGGCCCAGCCTTCCCGATCAAGCGCGGGAGAGGGAAGCTGCTTGGGGTAGAACCCGCCCTTGGCACCCGTGGGCACGATCACCGCGTTCTTGACGCGCTGGGCCTTCATCAGCCCGAGGATTTCGGTGCGGAAATCATCGCGCCGGTCCGACCAGCGCAGCCCCCCGCGCGCCACCGCACCCGAGCGCAGGTGGATGCCCTCCACCCGCCGCGAATAGACGAAGATCTCGCGCCATGGCACCGGCTTTGGAAGAGCAGGCACGAGGCTTGAATCCAGCTTGAAGGCGAGCGCTTCGGCAGCCGCAGGCGCATAGGCATTGGTGCGCAGCACCGCCTTGATCGCGGCCATGTAGCGGCGCAGCAGGCGATCATCATTGATCGCGGTAACTTTGGCGAGCGCGCGGGCAAAGGCCGTTTCGGCAGCGGTTTCAGCCCCCGTGCGATCACCGCCAAACGCCGGATCGTGGCGCGCCGTGAACAGATCGATCATCGCCTTGGTGGCCGCAGGCGCAGCCGCCAGCGCATCAACCACGGTGTAGATGGTAAAGCCCATCCCGGTCTGGCGCAGATAGCGATAGAAGGCGCGCAGCCAATCGGCTTCGCGCGCGGCAAGGCCAAGCCCGGGCACCAGCCGGTTGAAAGGATCATCCTCCGCCGCACCATTGAGCACATCATCCAGCGCACGCTCGATCAGCGCCGAGCGGCCCAGCAAGGTGGCCGCTTCGAGACCCGCCGACAGGCTCAGAATGAAATCATGGATCGAACCGAGCGCGGGGTCAGCAAGGAATGTCGGGACTTCGGCCATCACCCGGAAGCCGAAATTCTCAAGCGCGGGCACGGCATCGGACAGCGGCAGCTTGCCCTTGATGCAGTAGATCTTGAGCCGCAGCACATCGCTGGCATCGCTGTCGAGCCGGTAAAGGCGCACGGCCCGTTCGGGCGCGCCATCGTGCCCATCATCAGCGGCAACCGCGAGCGGACGCAGCTTGGCGATATCGCGCGCGGCTTCAGCCGGGCCATAGGTCATGCGGTAGGCGGGCGGGAAAGCCGGGGCATAGCGCGCGGCAATCGCGGCGGCGCGGCCATCATCGCCCGCGCTGGCGAGCTGGCTTTCGACCGCCTCGTTCCAGCCGCGCAGCATTTCGACAAGGCGCGCTTCGATCACGGCATCATCGGGCATGTCCTCGCAGGCGCGCACATCGATGAGAAAACGCAGCAGGGCGAGCGTGCTGCTTTCGACCTCAAGGCTCCAGTCGAGCAGGCCCGCGCCGGGGGTTTCCAGCAGCATCGCCTGAATCTGGAGGCGCACATCGGTGGAAAGCTGATCGCGCGGCAGCCAGACAAAGGCAAAGACATGGCGTTCAAGCGTCGAGCGCACCATCACCACCCGCGGACGCGGGCGATCGATCAACGCCATCTTGGCTGTCACCAGTTCGGCCACCTTGGCGGGCGCGAAGGCGATCAGCAGATCATTGGGCAACGAGGTAAAGGCATGCACCAGCGCCTTGCCGGCGTGGCCTGATGGCGCGAAGCCAAGGCTCTGGGCAAGCCCGCTGAGGGTTTCGCGCAGCACCGGCACTTCAGCCGGGCGCGATGCGAGCGCGGCGCTCGTCCACAGACCGGCGTGGATCGAAAGCGCGGTGATCCGGCCTTCCTCACGCAGCGGGACGATGAACAGATCGAGCGGGCTGAGACGGTGCACCCGCGCCTGCCGGTTTGACTTGATGACCAGCAGGTGACGCGGGGTGCCGGCCTTTTCCTGGGCATCAAACCAGTCAAAGGCGCGCTGGATAGAGGCTTCGGCCAGCAATTCACGCGCCGAGGTGCGGCAGATGCCAAGAATGCTATCCTCGCGCCCATCCCGATAAAGGGTGAGGTGGCCAAGCTGGGTCAGCATCCCGGTGTTGAGCCAGCCCAGCAGCGCCCCGGCCTCGGGCGCATCCGGAGCAATCCGCGCCGCATCCGCCGCCATGGCCTGCTGCATCGCGGGCCAATCAGCCACCGCCGCGCGCACATCGGCAAGCGTGTCTGCCAGCAAAGCCTGCAATGCGCGGCGCTGGCGCGCATCGGCACGCGGGGTTTCGATATAGACCAGCGATTCGGGCGCACCCGCCTCGCCGCCCAGCCCGGTCACCGCCCCTGCCGCATCGCGCGCGACCTTGGCCACAGGATGCAGCAGCACATCGATCGCAAGGCCCTGCGACGCGATCGCGCCCGCCATCGAATCCACCAGAAAGGGCATGTCATCATTGATGACCGCAATCCGCAGGCACCGCTTGTCGCCCGTGCTCGAGGCGATTTCGACCAGCGATTCGCCGGGTGCGCGGCGTGCCATGGCTGCCAGCAGGAAATCCGCCGCTTCGTCGAGCGCTGCCGGATCCAGCGGGCGCTCCCCCGGCAGGATCGAATGGGCGAGACGCTCGCTCAACACGGTGCGCAGCGTGGTGGATTTGGCAGCAGTTTTCGAGACCATGTGAGGGGCTCCCGGCATCCTCTGTTCCGGCGCGGCAAGGTAATTTTATTGTGCCGGATTGTTTGTATGTAACGTGATCGCGATACGCCTTTAGCGCGCCTCACGCAAGGACAGGCGCACGCATCGCCGCAAGCGTCAGTTCGAGCGAACGGATGCGCGCCGCCGGATCATAGGCCGCCCCGCACAGCATGATTTCGTCCGCCCCGGTGCGCGCGATGAAGGCATCGATCCCGGCGCGCACGTCGGCGGGCGTGCCCACAGCCGCCGCCTGTCCGAGATGGGCCAGCATCGCTTGCGCCGGAGGCGGCAGGCTGGCGCGATAGCCCGGCACCGGCGGCGGCAGCTCGCCCGGATTGCCGGTGCGCAGCGCGACAAAGCTCTGCGCCTGGCTGGAGGCAATCAGTTCGGCCTCTTCGGTGGTATCGGCAGCAAAGACATTCATCGCCACCATCACATGCGGGCGCGGGCAGGCGTCGGACGGCTGGAAATCGCGGCGGTAAAGCGCCAGCGCGGCATCGAGATGATCGGGCGCAAAATGCGCCGCAAAGGCATAAGGCAGACCGAGCTTTGCGGCGAGGCTTGCACCGAACAGGCTTGATCCGAGCATCCACAGATCGACCTTGGCCCCGTAGCCGGGCGTGGCGCGGATCGGCAGATCGACATCGCCCGTCAGCAAGGCGCGCAACTCGACCACATCATGTGGGAAATATTCGGCTGCCTGATGGAGATTCTTGCGCAGCGCGCGCTGCAATTCCGGCCCCGCCCCCGGCGCCCGGCCAAGCCCGAGATCGATCCGCCCTGGAAACAGCGCATCGAGCGTCCCGAATTGTTCGGCAATCTGGAACGGGGTGTGATTGGGCAGCATGATCCCGCCTGAACCAAGCCGGATGTGGCGTGTCGCATTGCCGATATGGGCAAGCACCACCGCTGTAGCCCCGCCCGCAATGCCATCCATCGCGTGATGTTCGGCCACCCAGAACCGCTTGCACCCCAGCCGCTCGGCTGCGCGGGCGAGATCGACACTCGCCGCAAAAGCCTCGTGCAGGGTGCCGCCCGCGCGCACCGGCACGAGATCGAGCACGGAGAAATCGGTCATCAGGTCAGCTCCCTTGCGGCGGCTCCAGTTGAGCGAGATAGCCGCGCGCAGTCTCGGCGAAGGGCGTGGCCGGATCAAGCGCAATCACGGATTCCCAGCTTGCCCGCGCGGCCGCGTCGCGCCCGTCGAGCACCGCAATGACTCCGGCTTCCAGGCCCACTTCGGGATCTTTCGGAGCGAGCGTGGCAGCGCGGGTGATCGCGGCCTGCGCCTCGTCGAGCCGGTCAAGCCGCCGCAGCAAGGTCGCCTGCAGCAGCCAGCCTTCGGCGCGTTCGGGCGCGAGCCGGGTCGCATCCTGCAAGGCGGCAAGCGCCGCATCGGGCCGGGCCAGCGCCACCAGCACGCGGGCGGAATCAATCGCGGCGATCGCCTCGAGCGTCGCATCGCTCGCCACCCGCGCATCTTCACGCGCCAGCGTCAGCAGTGCGAGCGCTTCCTCCTGCCGGGCGCCTTCGAAAGCGGCATTTCCCGCCATCGTGGCAAAGCGCGCGCGCGGACGCGGTTCGGCAGCCGGCGTGCCTTCGCGCGCGGCGAGGAAGGCATCGCGCGCATCATCCCACCGCGCGAGTTCGGTTGAGGCGGCGCCCAGACACAGATTGGCCAGCACCCGATCCGCGCCGGTCGCTTCGGTGCGGCGGATCTGCGCGGTGGCATGGGCGCGGGCGGGATCCTCTTCGATCTGGTTGAGGCAATCCTGCAGCCACTGGCTCGACGGGGTGATGCCCTCGATCTCGACGATGCCATTGCGCCCGCGGACCCGGCGCGGCGGCGGCCGGTTGATCAGCGGATCATCAGCCGTGGGCATGGTATCGACCCCCGGAAAGGGGCCAACCTGAAGGAGCAGGGCAAGCAGCAGCGACACGTCAATTCCCTTGATAGAAGGCGGCCACCGCGCGTTCGATCACCGCAATATCCTGCGGGCGCGAGAGGCGGTGATCGCCGTCCTTTATCAGCGTAACCTGAACCGCATCCGAAGCGAGCGCTGCGGCGAGCTTGAGGCTGATCTCCCACGGCACATCGGGATCGCGCTGGCCGTGGACCAGATGCACCGGGCAGGTGAGCGCCACGCCCTGTTCAAGCCGCTGGTGCTGCGCGGCATCGGCATGGAATGCAGCGAAGGTCGGGGTCGGCTCGGGCCCGTAGGGATTGGGTTCGAAGATTGTCTCGCCCGCCACCAGCGCGGCTTGTTGTGCGGGGGTATAGCCCCAACGGGTGAAATCCGGGGCGGGCGCGATGCCGATCAGCCCCGCAAGCTGCGGCCCAAGCTGTTCGGCCACCAGCAGCATCAGCCACCCGCCCATCGAGGAACCCGCAAGCAGCACCGGCCCTGCGACCTGCGTGGCGATCAGGCTGAGCACCTCGTCACGCCAGCGCGTCAAGGTGCCATCGGCAAAGGCGCCCGAACTCATCCCGCAGCCCGAATAGTCGAGCAGCAGGCAGCCGCGCCCTGCCGCGGCGGCGCTCGCGAACAGGCGCGTCGCCTTGCTACCGCTCATGTCGGACATGTAGCCGGGCAGGAACACGAGGGTCGGCGAAGTGGCATGGGCGGGTGTCGGAAGGACGTGACGAAACGCGATGCGACGGCCATCGGGCAGGGTGTGGAAAAGAGGTGCGCTCATGCCGCCTCTCTTGCCTTGCTCTTTGTGTGAAGCGCAACCATTGTCGCGGCCGCGATTGTCACAAGGCCGCAACGGGAGAGGGTTAGCGCGCATGCCCATGTCCGAAGATCACACACTCCGCCTTCCCGCCGCTTCGCCCGCCACTGCGCTGACACGGCGCGGGCTGTTCACACTTGCCGGCGCTTCGGCGGCGCTCGCGGCCACCCCGCTCGCCGCGCGCAGCTTCGGCAGCGGCTTTACCCACGGCGTCGCGAGCGGCGAGCCTGCGGCCCATTCGGTGCTGCTGTGGACGCGCTTTGTCGCGGATGCCGAAACGCGGCTCACCTGGGAGGTGAGTGCATCGGAAGATTTCTCCCGTCCGCTTGCCAGCGGCGAGGCCTTGGCCTCACCTGCACGCGACTGGTGTGCCAAGGCCATCGCGGGCAGCCTTGCCCCGGGGCAATGGTATTTCTACCGCTTTGTTGCGCCCGATGGCGCGGTTTCGGACATCGGCCGCACCCGCACCTTGCCGCAAGGGCCGACCGCGGCGTTCCGGCTCGCGGTGTTTTCCTGTTCGAACTATGGCTTTGGCTGGTTCAATGCCTATGGCCACGCGGCCGAGGTCGCCGATTGCGATCTCGCACTGCACCTTGGCGATTACCTCTACGAATATGAAAAGGGGACCTACCCGACTGCGCAGCAAGCTGCTGCTGACCGCGTGCTCGCCCCCGAAAACGAGATCGTCACGCTGGCGGATTATCGCCTGCGCTACGCGACCTACCGCGCCGATCCCGATCTGCGCCGCATCCACCAGATCATGCCGATGATCTGCATCATGGATGATCACGAAAGCGCCAATGACAGCTGGCACGGCGGCGCACAGAACCACACCCCCGCCACCGAAGGCGCGTGGGACATGCGCAAGGCCATCGCCTTTCAGGTCAACCGCGAATGGCTGCCGGTCTCGGATGATCCCTATGCCGCCTATCAGGTGGGCGATCTGGCAACCCTGTTCCGGCTCGAAACCCGCCTGCTGGCGCGCGACAAGCAGCTTGATCTCGGCACGGTGCTCGCAGGCAAGAGCGATCCGCAGGAGGTTGCGCAGGCCTTGGCCGCGTTCCGCGATGGCGCCTATGCCGCTTCGGATCGCACCATGCTCGGTGCCGCACAGGAACAATGGCTGGCCGACGGGCTTGCCGCCTCGGTCAAGAACGGCAAGGCATGGCAAGTGCTGGTGCAGCAAGTGCTGATGGGCAATTTGAGAACGCCATCGGGGCTGATCGATCAGCTTGGTAGTGCCCTGCCCGATTATGTCCGCCAGCGGCTTACCGCGGCGAGCCTCGCGAGCAAGGCAGGCCTGCCCTTCAACATGGATGCATGGGACGGCTATCCCGCCGCCCGCGCGCGGGTGCTCGCCTCTGCGCTTGCCGCTGATGCAAACCTGCTGGTACTGGCAGGCGACACGCATAATGGCTGGGCCTTCGAACTGGGCCACGAAGGCGCGAAGGCAGGCGTCGAATTCGGCGTGCAGAGCGTCTCGTCACCGGGCTTTGAAAGCTACCTTTCGTTCGTTCCGCCCAAGGATCTTGCGACAGCGCTGGTCACCACCAATGCCGGGCTCAAATGGGCCGACACGTCACAGCGCGGCTATATGGTGGTGGAGCTCACCCCGGCGCGGGCGACCACCGAATACCGCTTTACCGGCGGGGTGCGCCAGCGTGCAGCGAAGCTTACCGGCACCAAGCGGGTGTCCACCGCAGCCGGTTCGGGCACGCTCGAAATCTAGGCCCGTGCGCCGCCGGTAATGACATCGCAGCAATTGCCCGCTATGGGGCGTGATATGCGCAAGCCGATCACCACCCGTGTGACCACGACGACCCGGACTACCATCCGGGGGCGGCGGCGCGCGCAATAGGCACGCAAGACCCGCCCCCCGGTCAGGGGCGGTGCGGTGTCCTCCCCTGAGCCGATCCTCGCAACACCGCTCTTCCGGTGCGCGCCCAACTATGCCAAGGCGCGCGCCAAACGAGACGGACGCAAGATGATGACGGAACTGCTCAAGATCAGCCTGCCCGATGGATCGGTGCGCGAGATGCCGCAAGGCTCGACCCCGGCGGATGTCGCCGCGGCTATCGGCCCCGGCCTTGCCAAGGCGGCGATTGCCGCGCGCGTCGACGGGGAACTGCGCGACCTGACCCGGCCCTTCGACGGCGACGCCGAGCTCGCGCTCGTCACCGCGCGGGATGAAGCCGATGCGCTGGAGCTCGCCCGTCACGATTACGCCCACGTCCTCGCCGAAGCGGTGCAGGCGCTGTTCCCCGGTACGCAGATCACCTTCGGCCCCGCGACCGATGACGGGTTCTATTATGACGTCAAGGCCCCCGACAACCGCGAGCCGTTCAGCATGGATGATCTCCCCGCCATCGAGGAGGAAATGCGCCGCATCATCCGCGCCGACAAACCGTTGCGCCGCGAAGTCTGGAGCCGCGAGGACCTCATCGCCAAGTGGTCGGCCGAGGGTGAGACCTTCAAGGCCGAATGGGCGAAGGAACTGCCCGAAGGCGAGGAACTGACGGTCTACTGGAGCGGCAATGACTGGCTCGACATGTGCCGCGGGCCCCATCTGCCGAGCACCGGCAAGCTCGATCCCGAAGCCTTCAAGCTGATGCGCGTCGCCGGGGCCTATTGGCGCGGTGACCAGAACAATGCGCAGCTGACCCGCATCTACGGCACCGGCTGGCTCAACAAGAAGCAGCTTCAGGC